>Ga0307511_10000171_pt1 | contig 63672 bp, 55 predicted proteins | sample 13_EM_MG_FD_200266 | JGI IMG/M metagenome (GOLD analysis project Ga0307511, IMG submission 200266) | Populus trichocarpa ectomycorrhiza microbial communities from riparian zone in the Pacific Northwest, United States - 13_EM | ecosystem: Host-associated > Plants > Roots > Unclassified | place... | reverse complement strand
GTGCGGGAAGCGCTTGCCGACGCGGTCGAGCGCTCCGACACCGGCTACGCGATGCCCGCCGACGGCCTCGGCGAGGCCCTGGCCGGCTTCGCCGAGCGGCGCTGGGGCTGGCGGATCGACCCGGCCACGGCCACCGCCACCACCGACGTCAGCGCCGGCGTGGTCGAGATGCTGCGGCTGTTCACCCGGCCCGGGGACCGCGTCGTGATCAACCCGCCGGTGTACTCGCCGTTCTTCGACTGGCTCCAGGAGGCCCGCACCGAACTGCAGGCGGTGCCGCTCCAGGACGGACGGCTCGACCTGCCGGCGCTGGACCGGGCGTTCGCCACCAAGCCGGCCGCCTACGTGCTGTGCAACCCGCACAACCCGGTCGGCCGGGTGCACTCGCCCGAGGAACTCGCTGCTGTCGTCGACCTGGCCGCCCGGCACGAGGTGCCGGTGATCAGCGACGAGATCCACGCCGCGCTGGTGCTGCCCGGGGCGACCTACACGCCCTTCCTCACGGTGCCCGGCGCCGGCGAGGTCGGGGTATCCGTGGTGTCCACCAGCAAGGCCTTCAACCTCGCCGGCCTGAAGTGCGCCACCGTCGTCGCCGCGTCGCCGCGGATGCGGGACGTGGTGACGAAGCTGCCGCACGACATCCGCTGGCGCAGCGGCCACTTCGGCGTCCTCGCCTCGATCGCCGCCTACAACCACGGCGACGAGTGGCTGGACCGGCTGCTGGCCACCCTCGACGACCGCCGCGCGCTGCTGGGCAAGCTGATCCGCGACCGGCTGCCCGCCGTGAGCTGGCGGCCGCCGGAGGCGACGTACCTGGCCTGGCTCGACTGCCGCAGCTTGGGCAGTGGAACCGAGCCACGCGACCGCTTCCTGGCCGCCGGAGTGGCGCTGGAGGACGGATCGCGGTTCGGTGAACCCGGGGGCTATGTGCGGTTGAACTTCGGCACCAGCACCGAGGTGCTGGAGCTGGCGGTGGACAGGATGGCGAGTGCTCTCTGACGTGGACCTGGTCCGGGCGGCGCGCGGCGGCGACGTCGGCGCCCTCGGGCTGCTTCTGACCCGGCACGAGGCCGGCATGCGGGCGGTCGCGCTGGGCGTGCTCGGCTACGGCCCGGACGTCGAGGACGCCGTGCAGGACGCCTCGCTGGCCGCCCTGCGCCGGGTCGGAGACCTGCGGGAGCCCGAGTCGGTCGGGCCGTGGCTGCGGATGATCGTGCGCAACGCGAGCCGGCAGCGGCTGCGCTCGGCCCAGGGCGTGGTGCCGGTGGCCGAGCCGATGACGCCGGCCGATCCGCTGTCCCCGGACCGCATCCTCGACTCGCACGCCTCCCGCGACTGGATCTGGCACTCCATCGACGAGCTGTCGCCGACGCTGCGCCAGACCGTGCTGCTGCGCTACTTCACCGACGTCAACTCGTACGAGCAGATCGCCGAGGTGCTGGAGGTGCCGGTCGGCACCGTGCGCAGCCGGCTCAACCAGGCCCGCGGCAAGCTGGCCGAGGCGCTGCGGGCCACCGCCGACCGGGCCCACGCCGACGCCGGCGCGGTCAACGCCGCCAGCGCCCGCGAGGCCGTCGAGACGCTGGCGGTCGCCGAGCGCGGCGAGTTCTCGACCCTGGTCGCCGACCGCTGGCTGCCCGAGGTCGAGTTCGTCGCCGGCAACGGCGTGATCCGCGGCGGTCGGGACCTCGCGCTGCACGGCATGGACAGCGACCTGACCGCCGGCGTGCGGCAGCGGCTGGTGCAGGCGGTCGCGAGCCGGGACGTGACGATCTGGACCATGGACCTGGTCAACCCGCCGGACAACCCCGAGCACTGCCCGCCCGGCGTGGTCTGGGTGATGACCCGGCGGCAGGGCCGGGTGGCCAAGATCCGGCTGTTCCATCCCATGTGACCACGGTCACTTCGGCCGGATCGAACTTTCCTTCCGGGGCCGCATCTTGCCGGCATGAACACTCACACCGTTGAGCTGGACGGCGTCCAGCAGCGCTACCACGTCGCCGGCGCCGGCCCGATCTGCGTCGCCCACCCCGGCGGGCCCGGCATCGGCTGGGAGTACCTGCGGATGCGGCCGCTCGAGGAGCACCTGACCATGGTGTACGTCGAGCCGATCGGCACCGGCGACTCCGGGCGGCTGGCCGACGACGCCGACTACACCCTGGACAACTACGCGCGCTACCTGCACGCCATCGTCGAGGACCTGGGCTCCGGCCCGATCGCGCTCATCGGCCACTCCCACGGCGGCTTCGTCGCGCAGAAGTACGCACTGGCCCACCCGGTCGACGCGCTCGTGCTGTACGACACCTCGCCCGTCACCGGCGCCGAGTTCTTCGGCGAGGCCGTGGCCAACATCCAGCAGGCCGGCCCGGAGATCCTGGCCGCGTTCACCTCCCAGCACCCGTCGATGACCGACGACGAGCTGACTGCCGTGCTGCGGACCATCACGCCGGCGTACTTCGCCGACTGGCGCGTGGAGTTCGAGCAGTTCCGGTCGGCCGTCCGCATCTGGAGCGGCCCGTCCCGAGGTCAGGACGCCCCGTTCGACGTGCGCGCCGAGCTGCCCCGGCTCACCGACCCGGCGCTGATCATCGTGGGGGAGCAGGACTTCATCTGCGGGCCCAAGTGGGCGCGGCAGCTGCACCAGGCGCTGCCGACCTCACGGCTGCGGACGATCGCGAACTGCGGCCACATGGCCCACGTCGAGCGGCCCGAGGTGTTCTACCCGGAGGTGCTGAAGTTCCTCTCGTGAGGCCTGCTCACGACGGCAGCGGGGGCCGCCTCTTCAGGCAGGCCCCTGGCTGCCGCCGGCGGTCACGCACCAGGATGGGCTGCGCCATGACCGTTCGGACCAGCGAGGACGCAGGATGAACCGCCTCGGCGCGTACCTGACCGCACTGACCGCAGCCACCGCGCTCCTCGCCAGCCCCCAGGCGAGCCAGCCGTTCGTGGACTCGGTGTTCCTGGCCACGCACAACAGCTACTCCGGCAACGTCGACGGGGCCAAGAACTCCATCCCGTACCAGCTCGACCACGGTGTCCGTTTTGTCGAACTGGACGTGCACGACAACGACTACGCCGCCAACCACGACTACTCCATCGGCCACAGCAGCCCCGGCGACCTCGTGGACCACGCCGGCAATCCGGCGTCCAACCTGCTGCGCGACTGGCTGGCCATGATCGCCGGCTGGTCCACCGCCCATCCCACGCACGCGCCGCTGGTCGTCATGCTCGACCTCAAGGACGACCTCACCGACAACGCCGACTTCGCCGCCGGGAACCTGACCGCGCTGAACCAGGAGCTCCAGACCGCCTTCGGGTCGAGCCTGCTGCGCCCCGCCGACTACGTCGGCTCGCCGTCGGTCGATTCGCTTCGGGGCCGGGTGCTGCCCCTGCTCTCCGGCGACGCCGGCACCCGCACCGAGTACAAGCGGGACGTCGGCTACCACCCGGCCGTCGCCATCAACAGCCGTGGCCAGATCGTCGAGGTGCACGACTCCGGCTCCGGCACGCTCTGGTACTGGACCGGTGTGTTGGGTTCGGACGGCACCGTGACTTGGCTTCGTCACGGCAAGTTCGACACCGGCACCACCCCTGCGGTCGCTTTGAACGACGCCGGCCAGATCGTCGAGGTGCACGAGTCGGAGGTCACCTCCGCGCTCTGGTACCACGTCGGGCAGCTCGGGTCCGACGGCGAGATCACCTGGCAGGCCAGCCACCAGTACGACTCCGGCGTCACTCCCACCGTTGCCTTCACCGGCCCCAACACCCTGGTCGAGATCCACAAGAGCCAGAGCAACAGCCAGAACTGGACCTGGAACGGCACCCTGTCCGGGGCCACCGTCTCGTGGTCCGGCAACGCCAAGACCGGCAACGCTTTGCTGAACAAGTCGTCGGCTGGCGCCGCTGGCCGCGGCGTCACCGTCTACAACGCCTCCGACGGCCCCACCGAGGCCCAGACCCTGCGCTACAACACCTCCTCGTTCAGCGGCGGCCGCATTCGTTACCAGCAGACCGCTTTCGACGAGTACCAGAGCGGCGACAGCGCCCAGCTCCAGCAAGGCGCCCTGTTCTACGCCGCCCCCGCCACCGATTCGTCGTTCATCATCTCCGCCCGCCAGACCGGCCATGTCGTCCGCGGCTGGGACTTCGACTCCGCCAACCTGGCCACCACCCCCTTGGCCAACTACCCGGCTTCCAACACCCCTTGGGCCCCTTGGTACCAATCCATGGTCACCAACGCCGGCGCCGTGCAGTAGCCCCGCGAGTCCCGCTCAGCGTCACACCGAAATACGGTTTCAGGCACTCGGGTTCTGTCACATGCGCGTCGTTGTCGACCTCCTATGTCACATGCGGACCGCATGTGACATAGGAGGTGGCTCGCACGCCGCCCCCAAGATCAAGGGAACGATCCTCTCGTTGAACGCCAGGAAGGACCCCTTCATGACGTGGGCCGCGCCCGACTGGGCGCGACCCGGGGTGGTTCGTTCGGCATCTTCGGGTACACCGGTGGCCAAGGGGCGTCCATCAGCCCGGCGGCCATGTCCCGTTCGGACCGTGCCAGCAGCGGTTCCAACGACTGCGGCTCGGCGTTCATCCCCGCCCAGGCATCGCCGTGTTCGGCCACAAAGGACGGCACGGTCTGGATGGTGAGGGAATCCGGATCCACCAGAGGAAGCTGGTCCCAGCCGATGGGCGTCGAGACCTGCCCGCCGACTCGGGGCCGCGCGCACCAGGCGCCGAAGACGGTCTTGTGCGGGGCGTTCTGGTTGAAGTCGACGAAGACCCGGGTGCCGCGTTCCTCCTTCCACCACTTGGCGGTGATCAAGGAGGGGTGCCGACGCTCCAGTTCCCGGGCCAGAGCGACGGCGGCGGCCCGGACCTGGTAGCCGTCCCAGCGCTCGGCAAGCCGCACGTAGATGTGCAGGCCCCGAGAACCGGTGGTCTTCAGGTACGCCTTGATGCCGTCCTCGGCCAGGAAGTCCCGCACCAGCAGCGCGGCCTCCTGGATCTGGGGGAAGCCGATGCCGGGCGACGGGTCGAGGTCGATCCGCAGCTCGTCGGTCACAGCAGGATTCGCCGCATGGATGGGCCACACGTGAAAGCCGAGACAGCCCATGTTCACGGCCCACAGCACATGGGCGAGATCGGCGGCGACCAGGGCGTCGCTGGTGGTGCCGTTGGGCGTGGAGACGACGGTGGTCTGAAGCCAGGAGGGCGCGGACTTGGGGACCCGCTTCTGGAAGAAGGACTTGCCGCCGGCCCCTTCGGGATAGCGCTCCATCAGCAGCGGCCGCCCGCGCACGGTGGCCAGGAAGGGCTCGGCGACGGCCTGGTAGTACCGCACCAGGTCCAGCTTGGTAGCCCCGATCTTGCCGAAGAACACCTTCTCCGGATGCGTGATGGCGACGCCCTCGATCTCGACGGAGGTCATCGCCCGAACAGCGCCTTCAACTCGGCCGGCGCGATCTGGTCCAACTGCGAGTACGTGCACGAGTCGGGGGTCCGGTCCGGCCGGAACCGCACCAGCCGCCCGCCGTGCCGAAGCCGCCCGGCCATCACGTGCTCGTAACGCACCTCGGCCACCAGCTCGGTCCGCAGCGGCTCCCAGCTGAGGTCCTTGCCGGCACTCCACCGGCTCTGCCCGCCGGGCATCCGCCCGCCGGCCTCGGACTGCGCCACCGCCCAGTCCCGCCACGGATGCGTCTCCAGGGCGTTCTCCCGCAACGGAGCCAGCTCGTCGACGAGCTCCTTGCGCCGGGCGGCGGTCATGCTGCTGGCTACGCCGACGTGGTGCAGGGTGCCGTTGTCGTCGTACAGCCCGAGCAGCAGCGACCCGACCCCGTTGCCGTCCTTGTGCCAGCGGAAACCGGCCACCACGCAGTCCGCGGTGCGCTCGTGCTTGACCTTCCACATCACCCGCTTGTCCTGCTCGTACGGCAGGTCGCCGGGCTTGGCCATGACGCCGTCGAAGCCGGCGCCCTCGAACCGGGTGAACCAGTCGACGGCGACCGCCGGGTCACGGGTCAGCGGCGTGATGTGGATGCGTGCGAGGTCCCCGCCGATCACGCTCTCCAGCAGTTCACGCCGCCGGGTGAACGGCTCGTCCATCAGGCTGTCGTCGCCGAGCGCCAGCAGGTCGAAGGCGACGAAGCTGGCCGGGGTCTCCACCGCCAGCTTGCGCACCCGCGAGGCCGCCGGGTGCAGCCGGTTCTGCAGCGTGTCGAAGTCCAGCCCGTCCCCGGTGACGACGACGATCTCGCCGTCCACCACGCACCGCGGCGGCAGCACCTCGAGCAGCAGGTCGACCAGCTCCGGGAAGTACCGGGTCAGCGGCCGGTCGTTGCGGGAGCCGAGCTCGACCTCGTCCCCGTCGCGGAACACGATGCAGCGGAAGCCGTCCCACTTGGGCTCGTACAGCAGCCCGTCCGCCGTCGGCACCTCGTGCACGGCCTTGGCGAGCATCGGCCGCACCGGTGGCATCACTGGAAGGTCCACGACCGGTCACGATAGGCCGTGACCGGTCGTTTCGCCCCGTCAGAGCTCTGTGTGACCGGTCTGGTCCACCTGCGTGTCGGCCACCGGCCGGCTGGTGGTCACCCGGAAGTCGGACACGTCGTCCAGCACGAACGTGGGCGCGGTCGGCGCCTTGTCCGCCTTGACGTGGTGGAAGTCGGCGTCGACCACGTCCCGCAGCGCGAACGCGGGCCGGGTGTCCTGCTGCTCGTAGCGGACCTCGACGTTGTCCAGCGTGACGCCCTCGACGTGCCGGAGGAAGAACCCGTAGGCCGGCAGCGTGCCGAACATGGTCGGCTCCGGGTAGGCGTTCTCCGCCTCGGGCGGGTTCTCCGGCACGCCGTTCATGGACAGCCCGCCGACCATGTGGTGGCGCACGTTGCTGATCCGCACGTCCTCGACGCGGTGGCCGGGGATGCCGGCGATCGCCGACGGGTAGCGCGGGTCGGCGTTGTGCGCGATCAGGTTGGCGATGCTGACCCGGCGCAGCGTGCCGACGGGCACACCGGCCGGTCCGCGCATCCGCGAGCCGAGCCGGAAGAAGATCGGCATCTGCACGTCGCGCATGGTGATGTTGCTGACCGTGACGTCCTCCAGCCCGCCGCCGTCCACCGTCTCGAAGGCCAGGCCCCGGCAGTGCTCGAAGACGACGTTGGAGATGGCGATGTTCTTGAAGCCGCCGTTGGACTCGGTGCCGCACTTGATCCGGCCGGTGCGGCCGAACGCCGCCGTCTTGTATGTGCCGTCGACCAGCGTGCCCAGGTCGTAGCCGCTGACGAAGCAGTTGTCGATGGTGACGTTCTCGGTGTCGCGGGCGTAGCCCAGGGCGTAGGAGGCCTTCAGCACGATCGCGTCGTCGTTGGGGGAGTTGACGGTGGTGTTGGAGATCCGGACGCCTCTGCAGCAGTCGATGTCGATGCCGTCCCGGTTGGTGTCCATGACGACGTTGTCGATGCGGAAGTTGTCCACGCCGGTGGGCAGTATGCAGAAGTGCCCGCCGTTGACCATGGTGACGTCCCTGATCACCACGTTGCGGCCCAGCTTGAGCGCGATCGCCTTGTTGCCCTGCAACGGCTGGGACTCCTGGCTGCCCCCGCTGACCAGGCCCTTGCCGTCGATCGTGCCCGGGCCGCCGATGGTCACGTCGACCAGGTTCTCGCCCCAGATCAGGCTGTTGTGCCAGTGGCTGTGCCCGAAGTCCTGGTAGTTGTTGCCGGCGCCGGGCTGCTCGGCCGGGTCGTAGCCCCTGCCGCCCGCCGGCGCGGCCGCGAGCAGGGTCGCGTTGTGGCCCAGGTACAGCGCGACGTTGCTCTTGAGGTGCACGGAGTAGCTGGCGTAGGTGCCGGCCGGGAAGAACACCGTGCCGCCGCGTTTGGCCGCGGCGTCGATGGCGCGGTTGATCGCCGCGGTGTCGATCGTGACTCCGTCGCCACGGGCGCCGAACTCCGTGACGTCGAACAGTTTCCCGGCCGGCGCGGCCGGCTCCGCTGCTGCGGTGCCGGCCAGCGGCATGGCCATAGCGGCCGCGCCGGCGGCCCCCAGCGTGACGATGCGACGACGACTCACCCGGTCCATGAGTCGGAGGCTACAAACGTTTACATCTTGTTTCAATAGGCCGTTCGCAACGGCAGGCTGGTCACGCCGGACATGGTCGGCGAGGGCATCGGCACCGGCGGGTTGTCCGGGTCGGTGGCCAGCACCGGGAAGCGGTCCAGCAGCAGGTTGAGCGCGATCCGGCCCTCCAGCCGGGCCAGCGGCGCGCCCAGGCAGAAGTGGATGCCGCGGCCGAACGCCAGGTGCGGGTTGGGGTCGCGGGCCGGGTCGAATTCGCCCGGACGGTCGAACACCCGCGGGTCCCGGTTGGCCCGGTCCACCCCCAGCAACAGCAGCCGGTCGGCCGGGATCCGCCGGCCGCCCAGCTCGACCTCGGTCATGGTGGCCCGGGCCAGCGCGGTGAACGGGCTGCGCAGCCGCAGCGACTCCTCGATGGCCGTCGGCACCAGCGACCGGTCGGCCCGGATCCGCGCCGCCTGCTCGGGATTCTCGTCCAGGCACAGCACGGTGTTGCCGAGCAGCATGGTCGTGGTGATGTGGCCGGCGAGCAGCAGCAGCGTGGCGAAGTTGAACAGCTGGTCGTCGGTGAGCCGCTCCCCGCCCACCTCGGCCCGCACCAGCTCGGTCAGCAGGTCCGCGCGTGGCCGGGCCCGCCGCTCGACCGCGTGCGCGAGCAGGTAGTCCTTCATCGGCTTGAGGGCCTCGAACTGCTCCTTGAAGCGCCGGGCCTGCTCACCGTCCCCGTCCCGGGCGGTGATCTCGGCGTCGTCGCCGAGCAGGATGTCCGCCCACTGCCGGAACAGCTCCCGGTCGCTGGCCGGCACCCCGAGCAGCTCGGCGATCACGATCACCGGCAGCGGGTGGGCCAGCTGCGAGATCAGCTCCAGCTCGCCGTCCACGGCGTCGAGCAGCTCCGTGCTCAGCGCCGTGACGCGCGGCGCCAGGTCGGCCACCATCTTCGGGGTGAAGGCGTGGCTGACCAGGGTGCGCAGCCGGCGGTGGTCCGGCGGGTCCATCTGGACCAGGTTGCCGTCACTCAGCGCCGGGTCGACCGTGTCGGCGAAGATCCGGGACACGTTGGAGGAGAACGTCCTCGGGTCGCCGAGCACGGCCAGGATCTCCGGATGGCCGGTGACGTTCCACAGACCCCGCCGCTCGTCGTACTGGACGGTCGTGTTGTCGTCGCTCATGGCCGAGACGGTTCCCGGGGTCGGTTCCACCGCGGTTTCGGATCGGTTTCACCGCGCCTGAACCGGTTGCGGTCCGGCCGCGTCCCACCCCTCGTAGACAGGCGAAAGGGCGGTTCACATGCATAAACGGCGGGTTGTGATCGGGGTCGCGGCGGTGGCGGCCGTCGTCGGTGTCGGGGTCTGGGGTGTCGCGACGGCGCAGGGCCCGGCCAACGCGGCGACCTCGGTGTCGCTGACCGGCTGGAAGCTGACGCTGCCGGTCGACTCCGCCGGCAAGCAGAGCGGCGCCTCCACGACCGTCAGCCCGGCCAAGGTCACCGCGCCGTGGCTCACCCGCGGCGCCGACGGCAGCCTGACGTTCTTCGCGCCGACGAAGGGCGCGCACACGCCGAACTCGCCGCACCCGCGGACGGAACTGGTCAGCACCAACGACTTCAACGCCGGCTCCGGCACGCACACAGTGACCGCCACCATGGTCATGCAGCAGCTGCCCAGCGCGCAGGACATCATCATCGGCCAGATCCACGGCGGTGGGCCGATCTCCTCGGTGCCGCTGCTGATGCTGCACTACCGGCACACCTCGGCCGACGCCGCCAACTCGGGCCGGGTCACGCTGACCGTGCGCAAGAATCCGACCGTGCCCGGCAGCGACCTGTCGACCGTGCTCACCAACGTGCCGATGAACGCCGCGTTCTCGTACACCATCACCGAGAACGCCAGCGGCTTCACCGTGACCGCGACATCGGGCGGGAAGACCGGCAAGCAGACGGTGCCGCTGAACTCGTCGTTCAAGGGCAAGGACGTGCGCTTCCAGGTCGGCGACTACCAGCAGACGCCCGCCAACGACTCGGCCACCGACGGCGGCCGGCTGACGATCAGGGCACTGACCGAGAGCTGACGTCAACTACGCACATCTGCGTATGTCCCGGCCGGTCCGCGGCCGGGACAATGCCCGCGTGGCGTTGATCAGGATTGGCCCGGCCGTGACGCCGCGACTGGCCGAGACCTTCACCCTGCCGCTGCCCGACGGCGGCGTGCACAGCCTGGTCGTGCTGCCCGACGGCGACACCTGCGTGGTCGGGGCCGAGAACGACGGCGCCCTGTATCTGGTGTCGCTCGGCGAGGGGCGGGCCTTCGACCGGCTGGTCGGGCATTCCGGTCCGGTCAACAGCCTGGCCCTGGCCGATGCCGGGCGGCTGCTGCTGTCGGCGTCCGACGACGAGTCGATCCGGGTGTGGGACACCCGGACCTGGCGGACCGTCGCCGTGCTGGTCGGGCACAGCGGCTATGTCCGTGAGGTCGCCGCCCGGGGCCTGGTCGCCGTGTCCGGCGGCGAGGACCACACCGTCCGGGTGTGGGATCTGTCGGTGGGCGTCTGCCTGGCCGTCTTCGACGACCATGTGTCCAGTGTGGACCATGTCGCGGTCAGCCCCGACGGGATGATCGCCGCCAGCGCCGGCCGGGACAACCAGGTCCTGCTGTGGGACCTGGACCGCCTTCGGCTGTCGCGGGAGCTGTACGGCACCGGGCAGTTCATCCGCGAGCTGCCCGGCCTGGACACCTGGATCCTTTGTGGACGCAACGACACCGGCCGCGGTCACGAGGAGGCCCCGACCGCGCTGCTGTTCGACGACGAGTTCCTGTACACCGCCGCCGCCGAGATCATTCGCTGGGATCTCGACACTGTCGTCGAGGTCGCGCGCTTTCCCCGTCAGGCCTTCATCAACGCCGTCGCCCGGCATGCCGACTTCGTCGCCGCCGGCTCCCTGCACGGCATCCGCGTCTGCACCGCCGACGGCTCCGCCTTGGCCACCTTCGGCGTGGACACCGGTCGTGTGGTCGACGTCGCCTACCTGCCCGACGGGCAGCTGATCACCGCCCACGAACGCCCCGGCGTGATCAAACTCTGGCCCGCCTTGTGCGGTGACGAACGGGATTCCGTCCGGCATCAGGCCTCCGTCGCCGAGCTGGTCGTTTCCCCTTGCCGCTCCCGGGTCGCCAGCCTCAGCCTCGCCGGCGAGGTCATCCTGTGGGACCTGACCTCCGGTGCTTGTCTGTCGGTTGTGGACAGTCATGACGTTCCGTGTGAACCCGTCTTCCTCCCTGACGGCACCCTGGTCGTGGCCGAGCGCGACAAGCTCCACCTCGTCTCCGTTGACGGTTCACAACGGATCATCGCCCCAGCCGGCCCGAACATCGCCTCGCTGGCCGCCATCGACGCCCATTCCGTGCTCATCGTGCCCTACGCCCACCCGCCTCAGGTCTGCTCCCTCGACGGCTCCCACCGCTCTTTCACCGGCGCTTTCGGCACCGGTCTCCGATTCCACCCCCTGATCGTCGGCCCCCACGCTCTGATCCCCGTGTCCCTGAACCGTTCCCACCCCCTCGTCGCCGGCGCCCCGGTCAACATCGCCGGCGTCCCCGCCCTCCAGTGCTGGGACATCTTGAGCGGCAAGCTCCTGTGGACCCGCCACGACCGAATCACCACCGAGCTCGCCTGGCCCTCCTATTGCTGGGCCGTCCCCCTGGCCGACGGCGCCGTCGCCACCCCCACCGATGCCGGCGCCCTCGTCGTCCTCGACCCCGCCACCGGTCAGTCCTATCAGGAGCTTCCCCTTCCCCAGGGCCGCAACCACCCTTGCGTCGAACTACTCGACGGCACCCTCCTGTTCATCGACCACGACGACCCCTTCAGCAGCGTCTTGGCCATCGACCCCGACGAGGACGTCCTGCTGCCCCGCCTTCGACTACCTCGCTCCCGGGCCCTCTCCTTGGCCCCCGACCGCAACCTCCTGGTGCGCCTCGCCGAACGCTCGCTCCACATCCACCGCCTCAGCTCCGGCCGTGAACTCGAGTCCCTCCGCCTGCCCGCCACCCCCGGCTGCCTCGCCCTGTCCGACGACGTCGCCGTCATCGGCGACCACGACGGCGGCGTGCACTTCTACCGGCTGGAGTGCTGACGGATCACCACGCGACGGGGAGGGTGTGGACGCCGTAGACGGGGGTGGTGGTGCGGAACTGGATGTCGGCGGGGGGCACGGCGAGGCGGAGGGTGGGGAAGCGGCGGAGCAGGGCGGGGAAGGCGATGGTCATCTCCAGGCGGGCGAGCGGGGCGCCGACGCAGTGGTGGATGCCGTGGCCGAAGGCGAGGTGGGGAGAGGGCTTGCGGGTGAGGTCGAGGCGGTCGGCGTCGGGGAGGAGGGAGGGGTCGCGGTTGGCGAGAATGATGAGGCACAGGACCAGTTCGCCGACGGTGAGGGTGTCGCCGGCGACGGTGACGGGGGTGACGACCTCGCGGGGGAGTCCGAAGTGGACGACGGAGAGGTAGCGCAGCAGCTCCTCGACGGCGCCGTCGACGAGGGTGGGGTCGTCGCGCAGGAGGGCGAGCTGGGCGGGATTCTCCAGCAGTAGCAGGGAACCCAGGCCGAGCATGTTGGAAGTGGTCTCATGGCCGGCGATGAGCAGCATGCCGGCCAGGCCGACGAGCTCCTCGAACGAGAGGTCGTGGCCGTGCAGGGTGATGAGGGCGCCGATGAGGTCCTCGCCGGGCGCGCGGAGGTGGCGTTCGACCAGCCCGGCCAGGTACTGGCCCATCTCCTCGCCGGCCCGGGTCCGGTCCTCGAGCGGCACGGCGAAGTCGAGCTGGCGGTGGGTGAGGCTCTGGAACGTGGCCCGGTCCTCGTAGGGAACGCCGAGCAGCTCGCAGATCACCAGTGACGGCACGGGCAGGGCGAACTCGGCGACGAGGTCGACGCCGGGACCGGCGGCGGCCATCGCGGACAGGGCGGCGTCGACGATCTCGGCGATGCGGGGGCGCATGGCGCGCATGCGGCGCAGGGTGAACTCGGGGGTGAGCATGCGGCGCAGCCGGGTGTGCTCCGGCGGGTCGTAGCCGAGCATGAAGCCGACGTTCTCGGTCCCTTCCAGCCGGGACTGGGCGCCGTTGCTGAACTCGACGGAATTGCCGTAGACGGCCCGGACGTCCTCGTGCCGCACGGCCAGCCGGGCCGGCCCGAACACGGAGGTGATGCGAGGCAGCCCCGGCTGGGCGGCCAGCGCCCGTAACTCGGGGGAGGGATCGAAGCGGTCGCGGGCCATCTCGACAGGTGTGGTCATTCGGCTTCCCCCGGAAGTCGGCGGTGAACTGTCAGATCGACCGTATTCTTCCGACAGCTGAGGTGGCGTTCAGCGCGAGTCGGGTTGACTATGCTCGCCCGATGACCAGCGTCCAGCGGCTGTGGTCGACCCCGGCCGCCCTGCGAGCGGTGCGGGCAACCCTGGTGGTCCCGGGGCTGTTTGCCTTCAGCTACGCGGTGCTCGGCAATCTCCAGGTGGCGACGTTCGCGGCGTTCGGCGGGTTCGCGACGCTGGTGCTGGCGTCGTTCGGCGGCCGGGCGCGGGACAAGGTGGTGGCCCACCTCGGCCTGGCGGTGGCCGGCAGCGTGCTGCTGGTGATCGGCACGGCGGTGAACACGTCGATGGTGCTGGCGACGCTGGTGACGCTGCCGGTGGTGTTCGTGGTGCTGTTCGCGGGCGTGGGCGGCCCGAACGCGGCGTCGGGAACGACCGCGGCGCTGCTGGCCTACGTGCTGCCGGCGGCGTCGCCGGGCACGATGGCCATGGTGCCGGACCGGCTGGCCGGCTGGTGGCTGGCGTCGGTGGTGGGCACGATCGCGGTGCTGGTGCTGTCGCCGAAACCGCCGGGCACGGAGCTGCGCCGGGCGGTCGCGAAGAACGCCCGCGCGCTGGCGGATCTGCTGGCGGCGGCGCTGCAGGGCGACCGGGATCCGAAGTACCGCCAGCACGCCCTGGACTGCAAGCACAACCTGCTGACCACGTTCACGGCGACGCCGTACCGGCCGACCGGGCTCGCTGCGGCCGACCAGGCGCTGGACAGCCTGGTGGGCCTGCTGGAGTGGTGCACGTCGGTGATCTGCGACAGCCTGCACGAGTACGAGGACCTCAAGCACATCGACGAGGTGGAGCGCCGCCTGCTGACCGACACGGCGACGGTGCTGCGGGACGTGGCGGCGGTGTTGGAGGGGGAGCCGACCAAGCCGGAGCTGGACTGCCTGGAGCGCAGCCTCGCCGACAGCGTGGAGCACCTGCGGCAGTTGCGCAGCGACAGCGTGGGCTTTGGCGCGGCGGTGCACCTGTCGTTCCACGCGCGCACCGCGGCCGTCGCCGCGCACACAGCGCTGGCGGACGCCCTCATCGCCTCCCACAAGGCGGACCCGACCATCGTGTCCAACGGCCGTCGCCGTTGGTACGGCACGGATTCCACCACGGTGAGCGAGAACCGGCTGGCTGGCCTGACGACCGTCGCCAACGCGGTGTCACGGCACGCCAGCCTGCGGTCGGTGTGGTTCCTGAACAGCGCGCGGGGCGCCATCGCGCTGGCGGTCGCCGTGGCGGTGGCGGATCTGACCGGCGTGGAGCACGGCTTCTGGGTCGTGCTCGGCACGCTGTCGGTGCTGCGCACCAACGCGGCGTCCACCGGCTCGACGGCGTTGCGCGCGTTGATCGGCACAGTCGTCGGCTTTGTCATCGGCGCGGCGCTGCTGCTGGCCATCGGCTCCAGCACCGCCGCGCTGTGGACGGCGCTGCCGCTGGCGGTGCTGGTCGCCGCGTACGCGCCCGGGGTGCTGCCGTTCGAGGCCGGCCAGGCCGCGTTCACAGTGGTCGTGTCGGTGCTGTTCAACCTGCTGGTGCCGGCCGGCTGGCAGATCGGCGTGGTGCGGATCGAGGACGTGGCGATCGGCTGCGCGGTGAGCTTCCTGGTCGGCGTGCTGTTCTGGCCGCGCGGCGCCGGTTCGCTGGTCGCCGACGACCTGGCTGACGCGTTCCGCACCGGCGGCCGCTACCTGTCCGACTCCGCGCACTGGGCGCTCGGCCTGCGGGCCGACGCCCCGGCCGCGTCGTCGGCCATCGCCGCCGGCATCCGCCTGGACGAGGCGTTGCGTGGCTTCCTGGCCGAGCAGGGAACCAAGCGGGTGCCGAAGGAGTACCTGTGGCGGCTGGTGGCCGGGGCGCTGCGGGCCCGACTCACCGCGCACTCCCTGGCCGGGCTGCCCGCCGCCCCGGGCGAGCCCGATCCGCTACGCCTGCTGCTCGGCGAGCACGCCGGCCAGGTCGCGGCCTGGTTCGACCACTTGGCGTCACGCCTGGACCGCACCGACCATGGCGACGTGCCGATGCTGGCACCGCCGCAGCTGCGGGACCCGGTCCTGCCCAATGGGACGGCGGTGCCGGACCTGCCGACGGCGCTGTGGGTCAGCGAGCACCTCCGGCACGTCACGCCGCGGCTGATGGAGTTGGTGGAGCCGGCCGGGGCGGTGGCGGCGCAGCGGCACCGCCCCTGGTGGCGCTAGAACTGGCTGGCCGGCTTGTCCCGCAGGTACGCGTTCATGTACTGCTGCCAGATCCCGGTCGGCACGTTCACGCCTTCCGTGATGGGGGCGAGGTCCTTGCGGTGGCCGACCCAGACGGCGGTGACGACCTGGGGCGTGTAGCCGACGGTCCAGGCGTCGGAGTTGTTGGGGGTGTCGAGGAACTCGGTGGAACCGGCCTTGGCGGCGACCGGGCGGCCGCCGTCGAGTCCGGGGCCGGTCAGCATGGACTGGGTGACCAGCTGGGCCCGGGCCGGATCGAACACCTGGTTGGGCACCAACTGCGGGTTCGCCTTCGCGTCGTAGACCGAGTTGCCGGTGGCCGCGGCGATGCTGGTGATGAAGTGCGCGGGCGTGAACTTGCCGTTGGCGGCGAGGGTGGCGTACGCCTGCGCCATGTCCCGGGGGCGCACCGGGTAGGAGCCCAGGCTGATGCTGTCGGTGGTCTGGTCCTTGTCGCTGGACCTGAGGGCGGGTCCGGTCTTGCCGCCGATGGTCTGGGTCTGGGCGACGCCGGCCTCGAAGGCCGCCTTGGCCACGTTCGCGGGCCCGATATCGTCGGTCATCTTGTAGAAGACGGTGTTGGTGTTGTTCCTCATGGCGTCGCCGACCGTGCACTGCGGGCCGCAGTCGGCGCCGCTGAAGTTCTTCACCTGGGTCCCGGCGATCAGCTGCGGGCTGGTGCCGTTGAACTGGGAGGCCAGGGTGAGCTGGGGGTTGGCTTGCACGGCGGCCAGCAGCACCAGCGGCTGGAAGGTGGGTCCGGGCTGGGCGGCGTTGGCGGCGGTGTCCACGGCCTGGGCCGGGTTGTCGCCGCCGAACCACGAGATGATCGCCCCGGTGGTGGGGTTGATCGCCACCAGCGCGTCGCCGACGTCCGGGTCGGCCGGCTTGAGCGACTGGGCCGCGGCCTCGGCCAGGCCCTGGGCCTTGGGATCGATGGTGGTGTGCACCTCGGCGCCGACGTGCCGCAGCGCGTCCTCGTCCAGCCCGGCCAGCTGCTTGGCCTCGGCCAGCACCTGCTGCACGATGAACGACCGCGCCGGCGGCAGCGACCCGGTGACCGGGACGATCAGCTTGGGCGGCGTGGCGTAGCCGTCCCGCTCGCTCTGGCTGAGCCAGCCGTTGGCGGCCATCCGGTCCAGCACGTGCGACCACTGCTGCTTGGTCCACGTCTCGTCCTCGTTCCTGGCCGGCTGGTCGATGCAGCCGGCCAGGAACGCGGCCTCGGACGCGTTCAGGTCGCCGACGTTCTTGCCGAAGTACGCCTGCGCCGCGGCCTGGATGCCGTAGGCGCCGCGGCCCAGGTAGACCAGGTTCAGGTAGCCGGCCAGGATGTCGTCCTTGGACTGCTGCTGGCCCAGCTTGGCCGCCCGCACCAGCTGCACCCACTGGTCGGGCAGCGACTGGGCGTCCACGCCGGTGGCCAGCCGCACGAACTGGGTGGTGATGCCGCCCAGACCGGCGTTGGTCTCGAAGCTCTCGTCCTCGGCCGCCTCCACCGCATGCTGCACGACCTGGGGTATCTGGTCGATCCGCACCACGGTGCGGGTGCCGCCGCCGGTCGGGCCGATGGTGGTCATCACCGAGCCGTCCGCGTAGTACAGCGTCACGGTCTGCTGCTGGTTGGCGACCGCCTTCGGATCGGGAATGCTGACCGCGGCGTAGGTGATGCCGAACGCGATGAGCGGCACCGCGATGACGACGGCCGCCAGCACGTACCCGAACCGGCGCACGCGCCGCCAGTTGATGTCGGGATGCGTGGCTTCCTCGTTCACGCCGTACTACCCCCTCGCGATCGGCCCGACAACTGATCGGACGGTCATGTCTATCAGTTGGCGGTAAGGACTCCGTCAGGCGGTGGCAGGGAGATCGAACAGCCCACCCCCGCCGCGGCCCGGTCCAAGTCGGATGAAGAAATCTCGCTCACCGCCGATGATTCTGCCGGAGCCCGCCGGTCTCACCTTTGAACGCGCGACATCGAGGAGATCCAGCCATGAAGGAAGACCTGCACAGCTACCTCCGGGACGCCCGGGAGGCGATCCTGTGGAAGCTCGATGACCTGGGCGAACGTGACATCCGGCGGCCGCTGACGCGGACCGGAACGAACCTGCTCGGACTTGTCAAGCACCTCGCCACGGTGGAGCTGATGTACTTCGGGATCGTGTTCGACCGGCGCCCCGAGAACCCGCCGCCGTGGCTGCGGCCGGGCCTGGAGCCGAACGTCGACATGTGGGCGACGGAGGACGAGTCCCGTGACCACATCGTCGGGGTCTACCGGGAGGCCGCCCGGCACGCCGACGCCACTATCGAGGCGCTCGACCTGGACGCCGTCGGCACGGCGGCGTGGTGGCCGGAGCCGCGGGTGACCCTGCACCGGGTGCTGGTCCACGTCGTCGCCGAGGCGCAGCGGCACCTGGGGCACGCCGACATCGTGCGGGAGCTGATCGACGGGGCGGTGGGCCACGGCCAGGGCAACGACTTCCTACCGCCGCGGGAGGAGGCGGGGTGGCGGGAGCACGTCACGAAGCTGGAGACCGTCGCGGACAAGTTCTGACGTGGATGGACGGTCGTGGTGAGGCCAGGGGCGTTCCGTGGACTGCGCGGCCGCGGTGGCGTGCGCTGCGTGCCGCTGGACGACGGCCAGCTGACGGTCGGCCCCGCGGTGCTGGAAACCGCGGGCTGATGGTCGTCGGCCGGATTGCGCGGGCGACCGGGCACGGCGCGGCATCCTCCCCACATCCAGCGTCTGCTTCGCGCAGGGCCAAGCGTCTGGCCTCTTGTTGCCGAAGGGGCCGCCAAACATAATCCTTAATATCTCTGGAGACATTGACAACAGGGAACTCAAGTCGTTCGCTCACCATCGGATCGAGCGGCGAGAAGTACGGGCGGCAGCGGTAGACGGCGGCGCTCGGCGACGCTGGACAGAGGACTGAAGTGCCGTGAAACCGATCGAGACCACCGACTCGGAGTGGGATGACGACGCCGCGGCTCCGACGACGGGGACACACCTCGCGAATTGGAGTGAGGTCGCCGCGGTAATCGAAACCCTCTCTCTCAAGTGGGTGCTTCCTGTCCTGGTAGAGCTGAGGAACGGCGCGCTGCGCCACAGCGAGGTGGCACGCGCGCTGCACATAGACGGCAAGCAGGTGAGCAGGATTCTCCGTCGCCTGGAGGAAATGCACATCGTGGCCAGGGATGTGCACGTGTCGCGGCGTCCGGTTCAGGTGCGCTACCACCTGACGCCGTCCGGTCAGGACCTCGTGGTGATCCTCGCCGACCTCGGGTCTTGGCGTCGACACGGGCCAGAGGAGACGGTGCCGGAGCCTGCGGACGGCGACACGGCGGTCCCCCGCTCGATGAGCCCGTTCTGACGATGGCGGTTTTCGATGGCATTCCCGTCTCCTTGTGACATCCGCGACCTCTTGCCAGTCATAACAGAAGTCTGCTTCACTCCACAGGCACAGAAATGGAGGGCGCACTGATCGGCGCGGCGTGCTTGTCGCACCTATACTAGCGTCGGGAGATCACCATGCCTACCTTGTGTCGACCTGCCGTAATGGTCCCCGAGTACATCATCACCCGGACCGAGACCCTGGACATCACGCGCAGGCTGCATGCCGACAATCCAAACCTTCCGCTGGTGCTGCGACTTATCGAGAACACCGGCGTACGCAAGCGTCACATCATCCAGCCGATCGAGAAGACGTTGGATCACCCCGGCTTCGAGATTCGCAACAGGATATACGAGGAACAGGCCAAGGCGCGCCTGCCCAAGGTCATCCGGCGGGCGCTCGACAACGCCGGCCTGCGTGAAACCGAGATCGACGTCATCGTCTACGTGTCGTGCACGGGCTTCATGATGCCGTCGATGACGGCGTGGCTGATCAACACCATGGGCTTCCGATACGACACCCACCAGATCCCGATCTCCCAGCTGGGCTGCGCGGGTGGCGGCGCGGCGATCAACCTCGCCCACGACTTCTGCACCGCCCATCCCGGCGCGAATGCGCTGATCGTGTCCTGCGAGTTCTGCTCGCTGTGCTATCAACCGTCCGACCACGACATCGGCTCCCTGTTGTCCGACGGTCTGTTCGGCGACGCGGTCGCGGCGGCGGTGGTGCGGGGCTCGGGCGGCACCGGGATGCTGTTGGAGCGCAACGCCTCCTACCTCATCCCGCACACCGAGGACTGGATCTCCTACGCGGTCAAGTCCACCGGCTTTCACTTCCAGCTGGACAAGCGCGTGCCGACGACGATGAAGCCCCTTGCGCCGGCACTGCGCGACCTGGTTGTCGGACACGGTTGGGACGTGTCGGACCTCGACTTCTACATCGTCCACGCCGGCGGGCCGCGCATCCTCGACGATCTGAGCACCCATCTCCAGGTCGACGGTCACGCGTTCCGGCACAGCAGGGAAACACTCACCGAATACGGGAACATCGCGAGCGCCGTGGTGCTCGACGCCCTCGACCGGCTGTTCGCCGAGGGGCTCGTCGAGGAGCACGGGCGGGGAGTGATCGCCGGGTTCGGCCCCGGAATCACCGCGGAGATGGCCGTCGGCACGTGGACCTGCGACCACGCGGGCGTCCAGACGCCGGCCCGGCCGGACATCTGCGAGAACCCTCTGGCCCGAAACGGTGATGTGGCCGGATCACGACTGGCGACCGGTGGGACCCCTTTCCCGAAGCACAACAACCACCGGCCGGCGCGCGCGAGCTGACCCCGTCGCGACCGCTCCCCACCCTCGCCTGTGCGGACCTCGTCCGGCACCTGGAACGGAGGCACACCTCGATGAACGCAGCTCGACGAGAGCTCGCCCTGTCCCTCGCCCTCGGCGCGGACCTACCCGTGCACCGACTCGGCTTCGGCGCGATGCACCTGACCGGTCCCGGTTACTGGGGGCCGCCCACCGATCCGGACGAAGCGGTCCGCGTGCTGCGCAGGGCCGTCGATCTCGGTGTCACCTTCATCGACACCGCCGACTCGTACGGCCCCGACACCAACGAGCAGCTCATCCGCCAGGCCCTCCACCCTTACCCCGACAACCTCGTGATCGGCACCAAGGGCGGAATGCTGCGCTCCGGTCCGTCGGACTGGGTCCGCGGCGGCGGCGCGCCGTACATCGTCGCCCTCGGCCGGCCCGCATACCTGCGTCAGCAGGTCGAGATGAGCCTGCGCAACCTCGGACTGGAGCGCATCGATCTCTACCAGCTGCACCGCATCGACCCAGCCGTGCCGCTCGTCGATCAGCTCGGCGAACTCGTCAAACTCCAGCAGGAAGGCAAGATCCGCCACATCGGCATCTCCGGGCAGCCGGCGGTCACCGTGGACCAACTCGCCCAGGCCCGCGAGATCGCCGACATCGTCGCGGTGGAGAACCTCTACAACGTCGCCGACCAGACCAGCGAGGACGTGCTGCGCTACGCCGAGGAGCACGACATCGCCTTCATCCCGTGGTTCCCCCTCGGCCACGGCGATCTTACCGGGCAGGGCAGTCCCCTCGCCGCGCTGGCCGGGGAGCACGGTGCGACGCCGGCGCAGCTCGCCCTCGCCTGGCTGCTGCATCGGTCGCCGCAGATCCTGCTCATCCCCGGCACCTCGTCGACAGGCCACCTCGAGGACAACATGCGCGCCGCCGAGATCAAGCTCGACGACCGCCACATGGCAGCCATCGCCGACGCGGTCGCCCGGTCGAAGGTCCCAACCTGGCGTCCGTCGGCGGAGCAGCCGGCGGCACCCGAGCCCGTGTAGGAGCGACAGATGGGCGCCGAGGAACTCACCACCGTCAGCCCGGGTCCGCATCCCAACGTCGAGACCCTGCGCGCCGTGTACGCCGATCTGGCCAGGATCGGCGAGTACACCAGTGACGACGTCGTCCTGCACGCGGCCGAACGGGGACCCGCCGACATCCGGCACGTGGGCAGGCAGGCGGTCGCCGCCAAGGAGGAGGAGCTGATCCGCCTGACGGGCGACACGCTCGTGATGGAGGTGGAGGAGATCACCGCCAACGATCACTTCGGCGCCGTTCTCGGCGTCCTGCGAGCGCACCGCGATGGCGACACCATCGCGGTGCCCTTCTGCGGCTTGTGGCGCTTCCGGGACGGCCTGATCGTGGAGCACTGGGAGAACGCCTACGAGCTGACGGGCCTGACCCGCTTCCTCGCTCACGGTCAGCGGACGAAACCCGCCTGAGTCCAGTCGAACGCCGACGCCGGGGACGCATCGCGTCCCCGGCGTCGGCGTTGTCAACGCGATCCCGGCGGCCGAGTGCCACCGACACCTTCCGCTCACGCGGGCTGTTGGGCCCAATGGCCGTCACCCGGATCGCCCTGGCCCCGGCTCAGATGTCACCACCGACAGGGCCCGCGTCCGGGCCGTCACGGGCGGGTGACCAGCGCAAACAAGCGCCCGACCGACCCCCGCGCGCCGGGGGCCAGCTGAGTGGCCCCTTTCCGTCGGCGAAAAGCTGTCAGCAAACTGATCATCGCAAATACGCCGACATTGATTGCCAATAAGGGAGCCATAAGGTTATTTGACCGATCCGGTCACACTGGGGATACTTTTTCGCCAATCGCCGACTGAGGCGACATCTGCCCTGAATCATGCGACTGACCGCGGGCCCGCTACGCCCGACGGGTCGTCGGGTGATGCCCACACTCCGTGTTTCGCGACGTCGGAAACGGGCTGCCCAGCAATGGGCGCGGCCCGTCTCCGACGCGCGCTTTCGTCAAGACAAGGCAATCAGGGCCATTCTCGGCACCGTTGACGACTTCGCACGCTCTCGTCACTCACGCACGTGCCGACTGGTCCGTCCACTATAGACAGAAGGACGGTAGATGAACCGCATTCGCGAGGTGGCGAGCATTCTTCGCCGGCTCTGCCGAACAGGTTCGGACGGCAACCGCCTCGTGTTTCACACCAATGGTGTCATTTCGGACATCGTGGAGGTGCCCAGAAGGGCCTCGGACGTGGTCGCCCTGTCCGGCGTCGACGCCTACGTCCTCTCGATCAGCGCGGACGGGCCGGCGCCCCGTTTCCGTGGGAATTCGAACTCTCAGTCAAAGGAAGCTTGTTGAAACGCAGGAACTTTCTCAAGATCGGCGCGACGGCGGGGGCGGCCGTCGCCCTGCTGCCCGGACCGCTGGCCCGTGCCGCGACGACGTCGACCGCCGCGGCGGAGCAGGTGTTCTCGGTGCCGATGCCGGTGCCGAGTGTCCTCCGCCCCTCGGGCAACACGTCCGACGGCCTGCTCTACACCATGACGATGGCGGAAGCCGCGGTGGAGGTGCTGCCCGGCCGGCTGACCAGGTTACGCACGTTCAACGGCCAGTTTCCCGGACCAACCATCCTCGCGCGACGGGGCAAACCGGTCATCATCCGTCAGACCAACAAGCTCACCGTGCCGACGGCGGTACACCTGCACGGCGGGCACGTCGCGTCCCGCGACGACGGCTTCCCGACGGACACCATCCCGCCCGGCGACTCGCGCGACTACTACTACCCGAACGAGCAGCCAGCCGCGTCCCTCTGGTATCACGACCACGCGCACCATCGCGAGGCCGAGAACGTCTTCCGCGGACTGGCGGGGTCCTACCTGCTCACCGACGAGTATGAGGACCAACTGCCGCTGCCCCGGGACGAGTACGACATCCCGCTGCTGATCCGCGGCGGCCGCTTCGACCCCGCGGGGAACCTGATCTACGACGCGGACGACCCGGACGGGCCCGATCACCCCACCGTGCTGGTCAACGGCCGCCCCCGGCCGTACTTCCAGGTGGCCGCGCGAAAGTACCGGTTCCGGATCGCCAACATGGCCAACCACCAGCTCTTCGAGCTGCGCCTGCGCGGCGGTGGCGGAATGATCCAGATCGGCTCCGACGGCGGGCTCATGCCGGAGCCGGTGGACGTCGGGACGGTGCGACTGTCGCCGGCCGAACGCGCCGACGTCGTCATCGACTTCAGCCGCTATCCGCTCGGCAGCCAGATCGTCCTGGAGAACACCGAGGCCTGCGGCGACGAGTGTCCCGACGTGCTCCGCTTCGACGTGGTGCGCGCGGCTGAGGACACCAGCCGCATTCCGGATCGGTTCGCTCCGATCGAGGACTACGGGCCGCCGGTCGTCGAGCGCAGGTTCGTCCTGAGTTCCGACGTCCGAAACAATCGCCATTTCATCAACGGCAAGGAATTTGACGCCGACCGGATCGACATCCGCCCCAAGGTCGGCAACACCGAGGTGTGGACGATCGTCAACGCGGACGCCGCGCACCGGATTCCACATTCGTTCCACACGCATCTCGAACGATTCAAGATTCTCGACCGCAACGGCCGTCAGCCGCCGAGGTCCGAAAGCGGACTGAAGGACACGGTAGCCATTAGTCCGGGCGAGACCGTGCGGATCAAGTTGCGATTCCACGACTACACCGGTCGATACGTGTACCACTGCCACATCATGGAGCACAACAGCACCGGGATGATGGGGCAGATGGAAATCCAACGCTGACCGGCCCGCTCGCCGGCCCGCCCATTGTCACAGTGGTCGGGCCGGCGGCGTCGAGGTCGGTCATTCACTCCCAGAGGAAGGCTCTCATGATCGAGACCAGTTACACGGTCACCGGAATGACCTGCGGGCACTGCGTGCGGTCGGTGACCGAGGGGATCAGCGCGATCGACGGCGTCCACGACGTCGACGTGGAGTGGGCGACCGGTCGGGTCACCGTCACCACCTACCAGCCTGTCTCCGACGACGACGTGCGCGCCGCGGTCGTCGCGGCCGGCTACCACCTCGCCACCGGGCGATGAGCCCGACAGCACCCGGTCTGCCAGCCGGATCGAACTGGCTGTGGACGGAACTACCTGCGCGGCCCGGAGTCAGCCCGCGGTTGTCGACTTGACCCAGGAGACGATCGAGGACGAGGTCGCGTCGCCGTAGATGGACTTGGTCTTGCCGCAAGTGTCGGCGCCGGGGCCGTCCGCGCCACGGCTGTCGGTGCCGACCAGCTGGCCGTTGACCACGGCGGGGCCGCCGGAGTCGCCGTAGCAGTCACTGCCGGACACGGTGGTGGAGAAGCACAGCTCCACGCTGCCGACGATGCCGCCGCAGCTGCTGTCGCCGGCCACGGTGGTGGACAGCTGCCGTAACGTCGAGCTCATGTCGCCGCAGCCGCGGGTCGGGCAGGTCTGGCCGAAGCCGTACAGCGTGACCTTGGCGCCGGTCGCCGGCGAGGTGGTGGCGATCTGGATCGGTGTCTGGCTGACCGCGGCGGTCAGCTTGTACAGCGAGAAGTCGTAGCCGCTGCCGTTGTACTTCGGGTTCTTGACCCACTTCGAGACCTTGGCCAGCGTGCCGCCGCTGTTCAGGTTCTTCGAGCCGATGCGGATCTGGGTGGCGCCTTCGCAGTGGCCGGCGGTGAGGACCCACTGGCTGGCCACGAGTTCGCCGCTGCACCACATGCCGGAGCTGTCGCCGACGGCGGCGGCCCAGGACGGGGCGGTGGTGACCGTGGTGCCGCCGACGATGTTCGGCGTGCTGGCGGCTTCGGCCGGCACGGTCGCGAAGCCGAGCAGCGCCAGCGCCATGGCGGCGACGGCAGAGAGCCTGCTGATCTTCAAGGGGCACGCCTCCAGGGACCGGTGGCGCCGGGCTTGGCTGTCAGGGGTTCCCGTGCGCCACAAGCGGATGGTGCGCCCAACGTAGGATGCCTCGGGTATCGGCGGGCAGAGCCGAAAGTCGGGTAATTCGGACGAACTCGGTTACCGGATGGCGGCGACCGCCGTCAACCCGCCGAAAGGCCGTCCCACGACCAGCGCGGCATGGCCGCCCGGACCGGCACCACGCTGTCCTTCGGCGCGTACAGCAGCACGTCGGCCACCGCCCACTCCATGTACGCCCGCATCGCCGCCCGGAACTCCGGGTCCGCCGGCAGGCCCGCGTCGTCCATGGCGGCGACGAAGCAGCCGACGAACCGGCGGCCCAGGTCGTCCATGTCGCCGTTGTGGGCGTGCATCAGCAGCACCCCCGAATGGCCGTCGGCGATCGTCGAGTAGCCGGGCGGGCCGCCCAGCACCTCCGCCCAGTAGGCGGCCAGTCGCGCAACGTGTTGTGGATGCTGATCCGGATGGGAGAACGGGTGGTTGAGCTCGGGGTCGTCCAGGCAGCGGCGGTGATGCGCGGTGGCCAGGGCCAGGAAGGCCGGCTCGCCGCCGGCGAACTCGTACAGGCTGGGACGCATGCGGCCAGCCTGGCACAGTGGCTGTGAGTCCGGAATGGACAACGTTGTCCGCGCCGGTCGATGCGCTGTGTATCGGTACACCGGGTCACTTTCGACTGATTCGACCCTCAGCGAGGGCGTCGCGTGTGGTTGCATCTGTTCCTCACCACCGAAAGGGATCGCGGGATGCCCATCCAGCAGCGGCGTGCGGTGCTCCTACCGACCGAGGCGGAGATCATGCGCCGCGGCCTGGACGCGTTCGCCGAGCTGGGCTACGAGGCGACTTCCGTGCGGGAGCTGGGCAATCGCCTCGGTGTCAGCCACAACTTCGTCAACGACCGCTACGGGTCCAAGGGCGCGTTCTGGCACGCCGTGGTGGACTTCGCCCTCGAAGACGCGCGCCGGCAGCTGGATCCCGTGCTGGTGCGGCACTTCGAGGATCCGGCCGAGCGGCTGGCCGGCATCGTGCGGCGCTTCTACCAGATCGCGGTGCGCAGTCCCCAGCTGTCGTGGCTGATGGCGTACGAAGGGACGCGTGAATCCACCCGACTGGACTATCTGCACCAGCGCTTTCTGGCGCCGGTGCTGGTGTTGTGCGAGCCGTCGATCGAGCAGCTGGTGGCCGAGGGCCGGATGCGGCCGGTGCCGCTGTTCCAGTTGTACGCCCTGGTCACCGGCCCGATCGCGACGCTGACCCAGGGGCCGCTGGCCCGCCGGTTCGGTGAGCTGCCGGTAAGCGAGCAAGAACTCACCGCGACCGCGGATTCGTTGGCCACAATGGTGATGGCGGGTCTGCTGCGCGAGTGATCGTGGGATGATGGCCTCGTTGGGGGTGAGGTCTTTGGTTCAGGTTCATCCGTCGGCGGTCGTCGCGCCCGAGGCCGAGCTGGCCGACGATGTGGTCATCGGTCCGTACGCGGTGGTGCACGGCTGCGTGCGCCTGGCCGCCGGGGTGCGGGTGGACGCGCATGCCGTGCTGGGCGGGGATCCGCAGGACCTGGCGTTCGCCGGCGGGCCGACCACGGTGGAGGTCGGCGCGGACACGGTGATCCGCGAGGCGGCCATCGTGCACCGGTCGACCACGTCCACCCCGACCCGGATCGGCGCCGGTTGTCTGATCATGGGGCAATCCCATGTGGCCCATGACTGCCAGCTCGGCGACGGCGTGATCGTGTCGCAGGCGGCGTCCCTGGGCGGGCACGTGTCGGTCGACGACGGGGCGGTCATCGGCGGCATGTGCGCCGTGCAGCAGCACGTCCGCATCGGCCGGCAGGCCATGGTCGGGGCCATGTCCAAGGTGACCCGGGACGTGCTGCCGTTCTGCGGCGTGGACGGCAACCCGGCCACCCACCGCGCGCTGAACGTGGTGGGGCTGAAGCGATCCGGCATGCCGCCGGAGGACTACCACGCGCTGCGGCGCGTGTTCGACCTGTTACGCGACGGCCACGAGCTGGACTCCTGGCGCGACGGCCCGGTCGCCCAGCTGGTCGAGTTCCTGGCCGGGCCGTCGCGGCGCGGCATCAGCCCGTTCCGGCTCGGCGGCGAGGCGGTGTGACCGCAGTCCACTGTGGACTCTCGGGTAGCCGGGCCGGCAGTGAGATCGTCGGACTGGTCGCGATGTCCCACTCGCCGTTCTCGACGCTCATGTCACCGTCCGGAATGGACGAACACGGTGGGCGCTTTCCTCGCCGACGCCGAGAAGGTTCGCCGGCTTAGCCCAGCTTCTTGTCCACGAAGCACCAGCGCCAGCTCTCGCCCGGCTCGTAGCTGCGCATCACCGGGTGCCGGGTGTCGCGGAAGTGCTTGTCGGAGTGCTTGCCCACCGACGAGTCGCAGCAGGCCACGTTGCCGCACTTCAGGCACATCCGCAGATGCACCCAGGTGATGCCCTCCTCGATGCAGGCGGCGCAGCTGTCCTCGCTGCTCGCCGGGACGTCCCGCCACTCGTGGGCCAGGTGCTTGCAGGCCTCGGCCAGGGACGCCGGCGCGCGGAGCTCGCGGCCCTCCTGGGGCGGCTCCTCCTCGTCCCGGTCCAGCATGGACTCCTCGATGTCGAGCCGCTCCAGGACGCGCCGCAGCACCACGTCATCGGCCGTGCCCTTGTCGCGGGCCTTCAGACAGTGCTCGCGCTCCACCATGAGCAGCTCCAGCCGCAGCCGGCGGTAGGCGTCGCTCGGCGTCTCGTTGAGCGCGCTCTGCCGGCCCAGCTGCTCCCACGCCGCGTCCGTGCGGCCCTGTAGGCGTTCCCGCAGCCGCTGCACCACCTCCGGCGGGTCCTCCGGGCCGCTGATCTCGTCCAACCTGACCAGCGCGACGCGGACCATGTCGTGCAGCAAAGCCGCTTCCTGCAAGGCATCCTGCGCTGGGTCCGGGCCGGGCAGGCCCATCCGCCGGACCAGGATCGGCAGCGTCGTGCCCTGCACCAGCAGTGTGCCCGCCACCACCACGAAGGCCGCGAGCACCAGCACCACCCGCTGCGGCGTGTTGGCCGGGAGCACGAACGCCGCCGCCAGCGTCACCACACCGCGCATGCCGGCCCAGCCGATCACCACGGAATACCGCCACGGCCACGGCTTCTTGCGCCGGAAGCCCATCCGGGCGGTGAGCCGCTTCTCCGCCGCGACGCCGACCAGCCACACCATTCGGGTCACGATCGTCGCCGCCAGCACCGCCGCGCAGATCAGCGTCAGCGTCACGACCGACAGTCCACTGTGCGCCACCTCCGTGAGGATGCGCCGCAGTTGCAGGCCGATCAGCAGGAAGACGATGTTCTCCAGCAGGTACTGCACCGTCTGCCAGTTGTGCCGGCTGGCCGTCCTGGCCGCCCCCGACAGCACTCGCGGGGACCGGTGGCCCAGTATCAGGCCGGCGACCACCACCGCCAACACTCCCGAGCCGTGCACCGTCTCACCCAGCAGGTAGGCCACGAACGGCACCGCGAACGACAACGCCGTGTCCGCCACCGGCTCCGTCAGCTTCAGCCGCACCAGTGAGGCCGCGAAACCGACCACCAGGCCGGTCACCACCCCGCCGACCGCCGCCAGCGCGAAATCCAGGCCCACCTGCCACAGCGAGATCGCGCCGGCGATCGCCGCGATGCTCGTATTCAGCGCCACCAGCGCGGCCGCGTCGTTGAACAGGCTCTCGCCTTCCAGCAGCCGCACCATCTTGCGGGGCATCGCCACCCGCCGGGCCACCGCCGTCGCCGCCACCGCGTCCGGCGGCGCCACGATCGCCCCCAGCGCGAAGCCCGCCGCCAGCGGCAGGCCCGGGATCACCAGCCAGGCCACCAGGCCCACACCCGCCGCCGTGAACAGCACCAGGCCCACCGACAGCACCGCGATCGGCCCCCGCAGCCGGCGGAAGTCCACCAGCGAGGTCTGGATCGCCGTCGAGTACAGCAGCGGCGGCAGCAGGCCGATCAGCACCACCTCCGGGTCCAGCTCGTAGGCCGGCACCCCCGGCACGAACGACACCGCGACGCCCACCACGATCAGGCACAGCGGCGCCGACCAGTCCAGCCGCCGGGCTACCGCCGTGACGGCCAGCACCGCCACCACCAGGGCCACAATCTCCGCCGCGATCTCCACGCCGCAAATCATCACTCGAACGGTCCACCGATTACCAGCCGAGTCCCCGCCCCGAGACGATCATCGTCGGTCCTCGGGCTCGGCCGGCTAGACGAACAAAACGAAACCTGTTACGTTGTGTTCGAATGGAGGTGGTGTCATGACACCGGCACTTCGGCAGCAGACCTTTCTGCCCGAGCCGAACGACCCCGGGCTGGCCAGGGTCTACGACTTCCTGGCCGCCCACGAGCGGGCCGGGCAGGGCGCACCGCCGGCGTCCTGCTATCTCAGCGGACCGACTCCTGGCGACCGGGTCGAACTGCCCGCCGAGCTGTTCCACGTGTTGCGGCAGGCCGTGGAGGCGCTGCGCAACGGGCTGGGTGTCACCATCCGGCCCGAGAGCACCACGCTGACCACCCAGCAGGCCGCTGATCTGCTCGGCATCAGCCGGCCCACCCTGGTTCGGCTGCTCGACCAGGAGGTCATCCCGTACGAGCGGGCCAACAGCCATCGCAAGGTCCTGCTCCGAGACCTGCTCGACTACCGCGACCGGCGCCGTGAACAGCAGTACGCCGCTCTTGAGGCCATCACCGTCGATGACGACCAGGAGGACCTCGACACGATGCTGACGCGGGCCCGGGAGGCCCGAAAGGCCGTCGGCCGTCGCCGTCGTGGTGTCACGGACAGGTGATTAACGGCTGCGCTCAGTGACCATAACTGGCTGTCGTAACACCATGCCAGCATGTTCACGGCGCTGCTCGACACCTGTGCTCTTTGGCCCAGCCTGAGGCGGGATTTCCTTCTGTCCCTTGCCATCGAGGGTCTGTACCGGCCAGTGTGGAGCAGTGTGATCCTCGCGGAACTGGAGTATGAGGAGGCCGCCAAGCTTGTCACGCGCGGTAGCGCGCCCGACGACGCGCAGCGGCGGGCCTGGCATCTGGTCATGCGGATGCGGACCGCGTTCAAGGACGCGCTCGTTGTGGGATGGGAGGGGCTGGAAGGCTCCTATGGCCTGCCTGATCCCGACGACGAGCACGTCCTGGCGGCCGCCGTGGTCGCCAACGCCGGCGCGATCGTGACCGAGAACGTCAAGGACTTCCCGATCGACTGCCTTCCCGCGGCTCTCGATGTTGTTCGGCCGGACCAGTTCGCGACGAGCACGGTGGAAATCAGCCCACCTCATGCCCTTGCCGCGGTGAAGGTGATGGCACTGCGGTCGGGTCGGAACGGCCCGAGGCTGACGCCGGCCGATGTGCTGACCCGCCTGGAGATCCGCTACGGCATGGGCGACGCGGTGAGCCTGCTGCGGCCGCTGCTGTAGCTCAAGGCTGAGGCGACTGGGCCGCTGTCCGTCTCACTCCGCCTGCTCCTCTTTCGTGAGAGCTTACTTGCATGAGTAGGCGGGGAAAACCTACTCTCGTGAGAGTCAACTCTTACGAATGGGGTCAGCATGGGTCGGGTGTTGGAGCCGGGGGACGGGCTGTCGGTGGCGGTCGAGGAGTGGACGGGGACCGGGAGACGGTGCTGGTGCTGCTGAACGCGGTGGGGATCGACCCGGCGGCGGGTGGGCTGACGGACACCAGGGGGCTGTCGCCGGCGAAGTTGGGGGAGCTGGCCTTCGTGAACCCGGCGCTGAGACTGGACCCGTCGACGCTGACGGAGCAGCAGCGGGCGGCGGGCCTGGCCAACCAGCAGGCGCTGGCGGTGTACGCGGGGGAGCTGTTCATGTACGACCCGAAGCTGAGGCGCCGGCTGCGCGGGGTGAAGGCGCCGGCATTGGTGGTGTGGGGTGAGGAAGACGGCATCGCGACCGTCGACTATGGACGGTCCTATGCCGAGGCCTTCCCGCGCGGGCGGTTCGTGCTGGCGCCGGGAGCGGGGCACTTCCCGCACATCGAGGCGCCGGAGCTGACGGCGGCGGCGATCCAGGACTTCGTGAAGCAGGTGCTCTGACGGGCTCGCGCGAAGTCGGGTCCTTCGTGGAAAGAAGCTCGCACGAAGGCAGGGTGCTGTAACGGCAGGATGCAAGTGTGCTCTCACGAATGGGGTAGGATGTCCGGCATGGCGCAGACCACCTCGGGTCGGGTGAACCAGAAGACCCGCACCCGCAACGCGATCGTGCGGGCGGCCGCGGAACTCAGCCGCAGTGGCCGCGAGGTGACGATGCCGGAGGTCGCCAAGGCGGCCCTGGTGTCGGAGGCCACCGCCTACCGCTACTTCCCGGACCTGGCCTCGCTGCTGCGCGAGGCCATCGCCGACCAGATTCCCAGCCCCGAAGAGGCGCTCGCGTCGGTCGTCGACTCCGACGACCCGGTCGTGCGGATCGCCGCCGCGACCGAGTTCCTGCTCCGGCACGTGCTGGCGCGCCAGGGCGTCGTGCGGGCGATGATCGCCGCCACCGTCATCCGTCCCGAGCAGGCGCAGGCCCGCCCCGGCATGCGCTTCGGCCTCATCGACTACGCCCTCGCGCCGCTGGCCGGCACTCTCGGCGGCCGCGACCCCCAGGCCCTGACCCAGCTCAAGAACGGCCTGGCCGTCGTGGTCAGCGCCGAGGCGCTGTTCTCCCTGACGGACCTGCACGGCATGGCTCCCGAGGCGGCCATCGCCAGCCTCGTGCACACCGCCACCACTCTCACCCGCGCCGCGCTGAACGCCCAGGCCTAGCGCGGCAAATCGAGCGCCCCTCGGACCCGACGGGTCCGAGGGGCTTCGTGTGTGATCGACAAAGGCGTTGTCGGTGAAGGACAACGGCGACGGTCCATTCAGGACAGACGGCTACGCGGCGTCAAACTTGACACAAGTTACCCGCTGGTACGTAGTGACTGATCGGCCGATCGTACGTATAACTTGTTCTAATCCCTCAACGGTGAGGAAGATCACATGAGCGAAAAACCTTTACAAAGTAACGCTTCTGGTCGAGTCTCCCGCCGCGCATTCATAGCTGGAACAGGTTCTATCTTGGGGGCGGTGGCCCTCGGTGGCCGGGCGATCGCCGCGACGGCCGCGGCGGGGCCGATCCAGAGCGGCGCCCACGTGCCGGTGCTGGTGATCGGCACTGGGTACGGCGGTTCGGTCGCGGCGCTGCGGCTGGCCCAGGCCGGCGTGGACGTGCAGATGGTCGAGATGGGCATGGCCTGGGACACCCCGGGCGCGGACGGCAACATCTTCGCCAACACCACCAACCCGGACGAGCGGTCGTACTGGCTTCGCACCAGGACGAAGCAGCCGCTGAGCAACTTCCTCGGTTTCCCCATCGACCGGGACATCCCGCGCTACACCGGGATCCTGGACGCCGAGGACTTCAGCGGCATCACGGTCTACCAGGGCCGGGGCGTCGGCGGCGGGTCGCTGGTCAACGGCGGCATGGCGGTCACGCCCAAGCGGGAGAACTTCGCCGCCATCCTGCCGTCGGTCAACGCCGACGAGATGTACAACACCTACTATCCACGGGCCAACACCAACCTGGGTGTCGGCCTCGTCGACCCGGCCTGGTTCGACACCACCGACTGCTACCAGTACGCCCGGGTCGGCCGCAAACAGGCGCAACGGTCGGGTTTCCCGTTCGTGTTCGTGCCCGACGTGTACGACTGGGACTACATGAAACAGGAGGCGCTGGGCACCGTGCCGAAGTCGGCGCTGGCCGGCGAGATCCTGTACGGCAACAACTACGGCAAGAAGTCCCTCCAGAAGACCTACCTCGCGCAGGTCAAGGCGACCGGGCGGGTCACCATCTCGCCGCTGCACAAGGTGACCTCGGTCGCCCCGGCGGCCGGTGGCGGCTACACCGTGCTCATCAACCAGCTCGACACCACCGGCGCCACCACGGCCACCAAGACGGTGACCGCGGACAGGGTGTTCTTCGCGGCCGGCAGCGTCGGCACCAGCAAGCTGCTGACCATGTTGAAGGCCACCGGAAAGCTGCCCAACCTCAGCGGCGAGATCGGCAAGGGCTGGGGTGACAACGGCAACGTCATGGTCGGCCGGGCCAACTGGTTCTGGGACCCGACCGGCTCGTTGCAGGCCTCCATCCCCTGTGGTGGCATCGACAACTGGACCGCGGGCGGCGCGTTCGCCGAGGTGGCCCCGCTGCCGACCGGCATCGAGACGTACGCCTCGTTCTACCTGTCCATCACCAAGAACCCCAACCGGGCCCAGTTCTCCTGGAACGCCGCCACCAACCAGGTGGACCTGAACTGGCAGCAGGCGTGGAAGCAGCCCGCCATCGACATGGCCAGGACCATCTTCGACAAGATCAACGCCACCGAGGGGACGATCTACCGGTCCGACCTGTTCGGGGTCAACAAGGTCTGGGGCGACCTGCTCACCTACCACCCGCTCGGCGGCGCGGTGCTGAACCGGGCCACCGACAACTACGGGCGCCTCAACGGCTATCCGGGCCTGTACGCCATCGACGGCTCGCTGATTCCCGGCAACACCAGCGTGAACCCGTTCGTCACCATCACGGCGCTGGCCGAACGCAACATCGAGAAGATCATCGCCACCGACCTGTAGCGGCGGCTGCCGGGGTCTGGTCAGTGCCCCGGCAGCACGCACACCGTGTCGATGCCCAGCACGTGGTTGAGCCGCCCGAACGCCAGCCAGGAGCCGATGCTCATGCTCAGCTCCACGATCTCCTTCTGGCTGTAGTGCTCGGACATCCGCGCCCAGAACTCGTCGTCGATGTTGTGGTGGTCCAGCGCGTACCGCTCGGCGTACTCGGCGGCCAGCCGGGTGCGCTCGTCGAACGACTCGGTGGTGCGCCACTCGGTCACCGCGTCGGCGAACTCCTCCTCGACCTTGACGCCGTCCCGGTCGGTCCGCCAGTCCAGGCAGAACAGGCATCCGTTGATCTGGGCGATCCGCAGCCGCGCGGCCTCGAACTCCCGCAGCCCCAACGTGGTGTGCTGGTACACCGACAGCGAGAAGTTCGCGGCCGCGGTCCCGATGCCGGGCACCAGCTCGCCCCACACGTAGCCGATCGCGTCCTTGCCCTCCGGGATGTCGATGTTCATCGCGATTGTCCTTTCGGGACAGTCAGAGGCGGTTGAGCTTGCCGACCGCCGGCCGCAGCGGCACGTCGAGCGCGTCGTAGAGGCCGGGCTCCGCGGCCGCCAGCCAGTCGATGGCGTTGACCAGCCGGCCCACCGCGGTGGCGTTGCCGCCGGCCGAGCGGTTCTCGCTCTCGTCGGTCGCCTCCACGGTGACCTCGATGCGCGGGCGGCCTTCGATGATCACGCGGTGCGCCCCGTCGCCGCTGGGCGGCAGCGGCCAGTCCGGGGCGCAGGACGGGTGGATGCGGGTGACGTGCTCGATGACGATGCGGGCCGCGCCGTTGACGATGCCCTGCACCTCGAACCGGACCGCGCCCTGGGTGCCGGCCTCGAACTCGCCCATGGTCCTGGTGCTCACGGTCGTCTCGAGCGGGCGGCGGTCCACCGTCTCGCGGATCTCGTCCAGCTCGACGTCCAGCTCCCGGGCCATCAGCCGGATCTGGCCGCCCCACACCATCGTCGGCACCGTCGCCATCAGCATCGGCGGCTGGTAGTCCATGGGCTGGCCCATGCCGACGAGGTAGCGCACCGAGTCGGGCTGCTCGTAGGTGGAGTAGTCGAAGATCTCCTGGCAGCGGATCACGTCCACAGTGCTGCCGAGCCCGCTGACCAGCAGCGGCAGCACGTCGTTGCCCCAGCCAGGGTCGACCCCGGACACGAACAGCGACCCGCCGCCGGCCTTGATCGCCGCCAGCACCGGGTCGCGCAGCTCGGCCGGCGCGTTGCGCTGGTCGTAGAGCGGATACAGCGAGGGGGAGACGACAACGGCCCCGGCCTCGACCGCCCGCACGATGTCCGCGAGCGCCTCCATCGGCCGGATGTCGCCGGAGGCCGCGTACACCACGGCCCGCGGCCCCGCGGCGAGCGCCGCCTCGACGTCATCGGTCGCGGCAACGCCCAGCTCGACACCGAGCCCCGCGAGCTCGCCCGCGTCCCGGCCGACCTTGGCCGGGTCGTGCACGAGCACCGCCGTGAGCTTCAGCGCCGGATGGGCCTCCACGGCCCGAATGGCCGCGCGACCGACGTTGCCTGTGCCCCAGACAACCGTGGCAATCATGGGGAAAACCTAGCAAACGCTTGGTTGTGTCACGAGGGGCCGATCGAGTGAGGGCCCGGCGCACCGGCCGAATGACGCACGTGAGTGGCCCACTTGGCCGCTGAACGCCAAGTGAGCCACTCACGTGCGGGAAAGGAGGTGGGGAGAGAGCGCGAGATCAGGTCTTGGCGCCGATGCCGGTGAGGGCCCGGACCTCCATCTCGGCCTGCTTGTCCGGGTCGGCCTTGCGGCCGCCGACGAACGTGCCGACGATGCCGCACAGGAACGAGAACGGGATGGAGACGATCCCGGGATTGCTCAGCGGGAACCAGTGGAAGTCCACCGACGGGATCAGCGAGGTCGGCGAGCCGGACAGCACCGGGGAGAACACGATCAGCACCAGGCAGGAGCCCAGGCCGCCGTAGATGCTGGACAGGGTGCCGGTGGTGTTGAAGCGCTTCCAGAACAACGCGAACAGGATGGTGGACAGGTTGGCCGAGGCGGCCAGCGCCAGCGCCAGCGCCACCAGGAAGGCGACGTTCTGGCCGTTGGCGGCGATGCCGCCGATGATGGCCAGCGCGCCGACGGCGACCGCGGTCTGCCGGGCCACCCGCACCTCGCGCCGCGGATCGGCCTTGCCGTGCTTGATGATGTTGGCGTACACGTCGTGCGCGAACGAGGCCGACGCGGCCAGGGTCAGGCCGGCGACCACGGCGAGAATGGTGGCGAACGCGACCGCGGACACGATGCCCAGCAGCACGGCCCCGCCGACCCGGAAGGCCAGCAGCGGCGCGGCCGAGTTCTCGCCGCCGGGCGCGTGCAGGATGGCGTCGGAGCCGACCAGCGCGGCCGAGCCGTAGCCGACGACCAGCGTGCAGAGGTAGAACACGAACATCGTCCAGATCGCCCAGACCACCGAGCGGCGGGCCTGCTTGGCGTCGGGCACGGTGTAGAAGCGCATCAGCACGTGCGGCAGGCTGCAGATGCCCAGCACCAGCGCCAGCGCCAGGGACACGAAGTCCAGCTCGTTCTTGCCGTACTGCGCCCCCGGCCCGAGGATCGCGGTGCCCAGCTTGTTGTTCTGGGTGGCACGGTCCAGGATCGAGGAGAAGTCGAAGCCGAACTTGCCCAGCATGAACACGCTGATCAGGGTCACGCAGAGCAGCAGCAGGACGGCCTTGATGATCTGCACCCAGGTGGTGCCCTTCATGCCGCCGACCAGCACGTAGAAGATCATGATGGCGCCGACGACCACGATCACCAGCGACTGCCCGGCCCGGTCGGTGACGTTGAGCAGCAGCGCCACCAGGCCGCCCGCGCCGGCCATCTGGGCCAGCATGTAGAAGAACGAGATGACCAGCGTGGAGATGGCGGCCGCGGCGCGCACCGGGCGCTGCCGCATCCGGAACGCCACCACGTCGCCCATGGTGAACCGGCCGGTGTTGCGCAGCATCTCGCCGATCAGCAGCAGCCCGATCAGCCAGGCCACCACCCAGCCCACCGAGTACAGGAAGCCGTCGTAGCCGTGCACCGCGATGCCGCCGGCGATGCCCAGGAACGAGGCGGCCGACAGGAAGTCGCCCGACAGGGCGATCCCGTTCTGCGCGCCGGTGAAGGCGCCGCCGGCCGCGTAGTAGTCCGAGGTGCTCGCGTTGCCGCTGCTGACCCGGTAGACGATGTAGAGCGTCACCGCCGCGAACAGCACGAAGACGCCCAGGTTGATCAGCGGGTTCCCGGTCGCGGTCCCGTCCGCCAGCACCCTCACTTGGTCTCCAACCCGGCCTGCGCGCGGATCAGGGCCACCTGCGGATCTATGCGCTTTCGGGCGAACCTGTTGTACGCCAGCGTGATCAGCACCGTCGAGACGAACTGGCCCAGGCCGAGCAGCAGGCCGACGTTGACCAGACCGAACACCTGCTGGGCCATGAACGCGTGGGCATAGGCCGACAGCAGCACATAGGTGAGGTACCAGACCAGGAACAGCGCGGTCATCGGGAAGATGAACCGCCGCAGCCGCCGCCGCAGCTCGGTGAACTCGGGGGTGTCCTGGATGGCCTCGAAGTCCGGCCGTCCCGGCGCGGCCGGCCGGCCGCCGAACACCGGCTGGTCCGACTCGACCGCCGCGTGCCGACCCGTAGTCGACGCTGTGGACACCTGTCCTCCAGGGACACGTTGAAGAAAGTGGGCCAACTCTAACGGCGGCGTGACCGGAGTCAACCGCAGGCCGGCCGTGCCGCCGGGCGGGGCGCCGGCCGGGGCCGGCCGGTCCGATCCGGCGGGCGGCATGGCCCGGCCTGACGTGTCGGCCTTGACAGCGGAATTCGGCCTGGAGTACACCCCAGCAGCGGCCGGACGTCCGTAACACGTTTCCCGTCTCGGCAGACAACCGAACAAAGGGGAAGCCGGATGGTTCCGATGCGATACTTGGCGGCGCCCCGCACCAGCACCTGAGGAAGGACGCATCGTGGTTCAGCCCAGCCCGGGTCCGTGGTGGCACACGGTCGCCCGGTGGCGCAACTGGCCGGTGCTGGTGAAGCTGGCCGCGGTGCTCGTGGTGCCGGTGGTCGTCGCGGTCACTCTCGGTTTCCTCCAGGTGCGCAGCGAGATCGGCCAGGCCGACACGTACCTGACGATCCAGCGCGTGATCGCGCTGCGTGACTCCCTGACCCCGCTGACCGCACAGTTGCAGCGCGAGCGCACGCTCGCCGCGCAGGTGCCGTCCCAGGGCATCGCCGCGTTCCACGCGCAGGCCAAGGCCGTCGACGCGGCGGCGTCGAAGGTCGCCGACGCCGCGCACCGCACGGCCGGCCTGTCCGCGGCCTCCTCGGCGTGGTTCAACGACCTCCAGCTCAACCTCGGCCAGCTGCCGGCCATCCGCCGCCCGGTCGAGCAGTCCACCGACGCCGACACCGACGCCGTCTCGGCGTACACACAGGTCATCGAGACCGCCCTGAACTTCGACCAGGCCCTCGTGGTGCAGCTGGGCGACCCGTCGCTGTCCAGCCCGGCGACCGCGCTGCTGGACCTGGAGGGCGCGCAGGAGCAGATCCGGCTGGAGCAGGCGGTGGTGCTGGTCGGCATCGCCCGCGGCCACCTGATCGACGCCGAGGCCAAGATGCTGGCCGCCTCCGAGACCCGCTACGACGACAACGTGGCCAACTTCCAGGCGGTGGCCTCGCCGGAGTGGCAGCAGGCGTTCCAGCAGACCGTGGCCGGCGTCGACGTGGGCACCCGGCGGCAGCTGCTCGACTTCGCCGCCACCCAGCCGGTCGGCCAGGCCGCCCCGGCGCTGAACGGGGCCAAGAAGACCACCGGCGCGCACAACGCCCCGGCTGCCGGCGGGCTGACCATCCCGCTGGACGAGTGGAACCGCACCTCGGACGCGACGGTGTCGCTGGTCAACAAGGTCGCCACCGGCCTGGCCGGGCAGGTCCGGGACACCGCGAACGCCCTGCAGGAAGGCAGCAGCGACCGGGCCGGCCTCGAGTCCGTGGTGCTGGTCGTGACGGTGCTGCTGGCCGGCGGCATCGGCCTGGTCGTCGGCCGCTACCTGCTGGGCTCGCTGGGCGTGCTGCGCCGCACCGCCCTCGACGTCGCCGCACGCCGGCTGCCCGAGGCGGTGGCCAAGATCCGCGAGGGTCGCGGCGAGGAAGTGCGGATCGACCCGGTGCCGGTGTACACCACCGAGGAGTTCGGCCAGGTGGCCCGGGCCTTCGACGAGGTGCACGGCCAGGCCGTCAAGTCCGCGGCCGAGCAGGCCAGCCTGCGCAGCAACCTGGGCAACATCTTCGTCAACCTGTCCCGGCGCAGCCAGGGCCTGGTGGAACGGCAGCTGCGCCTGATGGAGCAGCTGGAGCGGCACGAGGAGAACCCCGAGCAGCTGGCCAACCTGTTCAAGCTGGACCACCTGGCCACGCGCATGCGGCGCAACAACGAGAACCTGATGGTGCTGTCCGGCCTGGACCTGTCCCGCCGGTTCACCAAGCCGCTGCCGCTGGGCGACGTGCTGCGGGCCGCCGTCTCCGAGATCGAGCACTACCAGCGGGCCGTGGTCCGCTCCGCGCCGACCGCCACCATCGTCGGCTACGCGGCCGGCGACCTGGTCCGCCTGATCGCCGAGCTGCTGGACAACGCCACCGCGTTCTCCCGGCCGGACACCCAGGTCACCGTGGACAGCCACCGCGACGCCAACGGCGACATCGTCGTCCAGGTCGTGGACCAGGGCATCAGCATGGGCGACACGGAGCTGGCCGAGGCCAACAACCGCGTCACCGCCGGCGCCGCGGTCGAGGTTCCGGTGTCCCGCCAGATGGGTCTGTTCGTGGTGGGCCGGCTGGCCAGCCGGCACTCCTTCCGGGTCCGTTTCGAGCAGGGCCGTGGCGGGGAGGGCCTGACCGCCGTGGTCACCGTGCCGGCCGAGCTGGTGGTGCGGGGCAGCGGCGACCGCGAGCGGCCGCTGAGCACGCCTGGCATCTCTCTCAACGGCATGCCGCCGGCCCCGCGGCTGGGGCCGGACGACACCACCCGCATCGAGCGCATCGACGAGGTGGTCTGGCCGACCGACAGCGTCGAGGACGAGCCGTGGGACCCGCCGGAGCGCAACACCCCGGTGGTGCCGGACGCGCCGCCGCCGAACGTGGTCAAGGCCATCGATCCGTCGCCCACGCCGCTGCCCACCCGCCGCGTGCCGCGCAAGCCCGTCGAGCCGCCCCTTGCCGGTCCGCCCCTTGCCGGTCCGCCGGTGCCCGGTCCGGCCATGCACGGGCCGCCCGCGCCGCGCTCCGGTCCCAAGCCGCCGCCGGGGCCGACGTCGCCGCCCGAGGTCCTGTCGACCGGTGGCATGGAGTTGCCGCGGCGGACGTTCACGCCGCCGCCCGCCGCACCGCCGCCCGCTGCCGCCGCCAACGGCGCGACAGGCTGGTTCGCCAGCAACACGCCCACCGACAACGACAGCCCGCCGCCGCGTCAGGACCCGCAACCCGTCCTACGACCGGAGGTCTCGCTGGAGCCGACCAGCTACGCTTGGTTCGAGCACATGGCCGAGGGACCGACCAACGGGTCCTCCGATCAGGTGAACCCGTCGGGCGCCACCGCGCCCGAACCAGCTCCGCCGGCGACGCCGGAGCCGGTCTGGCCGGCCGAGCAGCCGGCGGCGCAACCCGCGCCGCAGCCTCGTCCCCAGGGCGTCCAGAACGGGGTTGGCCTGCCGAAACGCGTGCCCAAGGCCGGGTTGTTCCCGGCCACGGGCGCGCCGGCGGCCGGTCCCGCGGCGGGCGCCGCCCACCGCGATCCGAACCGGACACGCGGCTTCCTGGCCAGTTACCAGTCTGGTATCCGTCAGGACCACACTGGTGCAGCAGCGTCAAGTGAGAACGAACGGGGGCAGGAGAGCCCATGACCGCACCCCAGTCGCGGCAGGTGAACCAGTTCGGTTGGTTGGTCAACAACTTCGCCGAGCATGTGCCGGGTGTCGCGCACGCGGTCGTCGTGTCCGTGGACGGAGTGTTGCTCACCTCGTCCGCGCGACTGCCCGCTGAGCGGGCCGAGCAGGTCGCGGCCATCGCGGCCGGCGCGGTCAGCCTCACGCAGGGCGCGTCCCGCTGCTTCGACGGCGGTCCGGTGCGCCGGACCGTGGTGGAGATGCAGGGCGGCATCATGCTGCTGATGACGATCATGGACGGCTCGTGCCTCGCGGTGCTGGCCGCCCCGAACTGCGACGTCGGCCAGGTGGCCTACGAGATGACCGTCCTGGTCGACCAGGTCGGGCCGCTGCTGACGCCGGAGCTGCGCAGCGAGCTCAGGGTGGCCAAGCAGGCAATGGACAGCCAGCCCGTCTGAGGGTGGAGATGAACACCGAGGACTGGGGCGAAGACCCCGCGGAGAGCACGTTCGCGGACGTGCTCAACGGCTTCACGCTCAACGGCGGCGGCGGTCGGGACCGCCGGCGTCGCAAGGAGCCCGACGGCCGGCACAGCGAGACGGAGCAGCCGGCCGAGCGGCCGGCGCCCGCCCTGCCGCCGGCCGCCGACCAGGACGAGTCGTCGGCCGCGATCGTGCGCGCCTACGCGTGGACCGGCGGCCGGACCCGGTCCGAGGTGCCGCTGCAGATCGAGACCCTGGTCTCGACCAGCGAGCAGGGCAGCGTCACCAGCGAGCCGATGCAGGCCGAGTACCGGGCCATCGCCGAGCTGTGCGCGCAGACCCGGTCGGTGGCCGAGATCGCCGCGCTGCTGTCGATCCCGCTCGGCGTGTCCAAGGTGCTGGTGGGCGACATGGCCGGCCTGGGGTTGGTTTTTGTGCACGCCGCCGACGCAGCCGGCGACGGCGTGCCCAACCTGGGGCTGATGGAGCGGGTGCTCAGCGGGCTGCGGCGGCTGTAGTGCGCTTCTCCGCCTGGAACGCGTCCTCGTGCAGGCCGCGCCGCCAGTAGCCGGAGATCGACAGCTGCTCGCGGGTCAGGCCGCGGTCGCCGGTCAGGTGGTCGCGCAGCTGCTTGACCAGGCCCGCCTCGCCGTGCACGAAGGCGTGCACCCGGCCGGTCGGGAAGGCCATGGCCCGCACCGTGTCGACGACGTCGGTCGGGTCGACCCAGCGGACCTCGTGGGGGAGTGCCTGCGGTTCGGCGCTGCCGACCACCGCGACCACGTTGGCCGTCGGGGACAACGCGTCGATGGCCGCGCCGATCGCCGGCAGCGCGCTCTCGTCGCCGACCAGCAGATGCCAGTCCGCCGACGGGTCCGGGGCGTAGGCGCCGCCCGGGCCGAGGAAGTACAGCTCGTCGCCCGGCTGGGCGTTGGCCGCCCACGGGCCGGCCAGGCCGCTGTCGCCGTGGTAGACGAAGTCGATCGTCAGCTCGCCGGTCTGCTCGTCGTGCGAGCGGATCGTGTAGGTGCGGCGGGGTGGCAGCTGGTCGCGGGGGAGGTCGTCGAGATTGGCCGGGAAGCCGCCGTCGCCCGGGAACATCAGCTTGACGTAGCGGTCGGTGAAGCCGTTGTCGACGGCCAGGCCGTCGCCGCCGAAGGTCACCCGGACCATGTGGGGCGTGATCCGCTCGCTGCGGCGGACGTGGATGCGAGTCGCTCTCATTGGATCAGCTTAGCCTAACCTTATATGTAGTTGTAAAGCTATAACCGTCTCCGGTCGATAGGGTACCGGTCATGAACGATCAGCGCGAGGTGCTGACCTGGGAGCTCTTCGGCTCCGCCAGCCGTGAACTGGCCCAGATGGTCGCCGCCGACGGCTTCGAGCCCGACCTGCTGCTGTCCATCGCCCGCGGCGGCCTGTTCGTCGCCGGCGCCCTCGGCTACGCGCTGGACGTCAAGAACCTGCACGTCATGAACGTCGAGTTCTACACCGGCGTCGACCAGCGGCTCGACCTCCCCGTCATGCTGCCGCCCGTGCCCAACGCCGTGGACCTGCACGGCGCGAAGGTCCTCGTCTGCGACGACGTCGCCGACACCGGGGCAACCTTGAAGCTCGTCCGCGACTTCTGCGAGGACAAGGTCGCCGACGTCCGCTGCGCCGTCGTCTACGAGAAGCCCCACTCCACCGTCAAATGCGAGTACGTGTGGCGGCACACCGACCTTTGGATCAACTTCCCCTGGTCCACCCTGCCCCCGGTCGTCCAGCGCCGCGGCCAGACCCTGGACGCCTGACGCACCTCTTTTCGCCACATGCGCTTCCTGCTTGGCGCTGCCTGCCAAACAGGAAGCGCATGTGGCAGAAGGGAGGGCTACTTCGTCAGTCGGAGTTGGAGCTGGGCGACGAGGCGCTGGTCGGGGTCGTCGAGGTCGAGGCCGCTGAGTTCGCAGGCGCGGCGGACGCGGTAGCGCAGGGTGTTGGGGTGGACGTGCAGGCCGGCGGCGGCGGAGCGGACGTCGCCGAAGGCGTCGAGGTAGGCGAGCAGGGAACGGCCGATGTCGGTGCCGGCCAAGGGATCCAGGCGGGGATCGCGGATGCGGGGGTTGTCGGACAGCAGGGTGAGGGTCTCGCTGAGCAGGACCTGGGTGCGCACGTCGGCGAGGGCGGCGACGGTGACGTCGGGGCGGGCGGCGATGGCGTCGAGGACGCGGTCGGCCTCCTGGCGTGAGACGGGAACGTCGGCCAGGCCGGCGACGACGGAGCCGATGCCGGCCTGGACCGAGACGCCGAGGTGGCGGCTGGTGGCGGAGACGGCGTCGCGGGTCATGGCGGTGACGGTGCCGGCGTCGGAAACCTCGGGCAGCAGCACGTAAACCCGCCCGCCGATGGGCGTGACGAGCGCGGACCGCCGGTACGAGGCGGCGTGCACGGAGATGATGCTGATCATCTCGGCCCGGTGCAGCTCGACCTCGGACCGGGTGCGATCGGTGCTGCGCAACAGGAAAGCCACGACGGCGGCGGGTTTGCGGGGGTCCGCGCCGATCTGGCCGGCGACGGAAACGCCGGTGATGCGGCCGTCGAGCACCCCGGTCAGCAGGTTCTCCCGCAGTCGCAGGCCGGCGCTGGCGGTGTTGCGGTGCTGCACGAGGTTCAGCGCGGTGATCCGGGCGGCGCCGAGCAGTGCGCGGTCGGCGTGCTCGGCCAGGGGATGGCTGCCCTCCTGCACCCACACGGTGCCGAGCGGCTGCGACCCGGCGTGGATGCCGACGGCGATGCGGCGCTTGATGCCCAGTTCGGGCCGCTCGTCGATGTGCACGACGTCCTCGCCGGAGCGAAGCCGCTGGTAGACGCCCCATTCCCGGAGCATCTTGAGGTACGGCTCGGGCCCCTGGCGGCCGAGGATGGACAGCCGCCGCAGCTCGTCGACCTCGTCGGAGGACCGCGAGTAGGCCAGCACGCGGTTGGCGGTGTCCTCGATGCTGACGCTGCCGCCGGTCAGCGCGGCGATGGTCTGGGCCAACGAGAACAGGTCGCCGAGCACCTCGCCGGCATCGGCGTCGGCGGTGCCGCGGGCGGTGCTGACCACGTTGCGCGCCAACGACTCCAGCTGCTCCCAGCGCACCTCGGAGCGGACGTCCAACAGAGCCACGCCGGCGTCGGCGGCGGCCTGCCGCAGCGGCTCGGCGTCCTTGACGGCGACGGCGGTCGCCCCGCGCTTGCCGGCGGCCCGCACGTGCCCGGCGGCGGCCTTGCCGCGGGCCCCGATCACCAGCACCAGGTCGCCGGGGCGGGAGTCGGGGGCGTCATCGGGGTCGAGGATCACCACGTCCCGCACCTCGGCGTCCAGGCCGTCGGGCGCGGTCAGCACCTCGACGAACGGCTCCCCGAGGGCGAGCAGCAGCTGCTGGATGCTCGAACGGCTGATGACCGGCTCCTGGTTTGTTCGTCTTCACAATCGGGCACCGCCAAGCTTAGTCGTCCGGACAAAACGCCGCCGGCCGGCGCTGCATAGCCTCATGCCATCGACGACGTCGCCGAAGGAGTGCCAGTGGATGCCGTGACGCAGGTCCCGACCCCCGTGAACGAGCCGGTGCTGCAGTACGCGCCGGGCAGCCCGGAGCGGGCCGAGCTGACGGCGAAGCTGGTCGAGCTGGCCAAGGAGCAGATCGAGCTGCCGCTGACCATCGGCGGCCAGCAGCGGATGGGCGGCGGCGAGCGCGTCGACGTCGTGCAGCCGCACAACCACCGCGCCGTGCTGGGCACCTTCGCCGGCGCCACCCAGGCCGACGCCCGCGACGCGATCGCCGCCGCCAAGGCCGCCGCGCCGGCGTGGCGCGCGATGCCGTTCGACGAGCGGGCCGCGATCCTGCTGCGCGCCGCCGACCTGCTGTCCGGCCCGTGGCGCGCCACCCTCAACGCCGCGACCATGCTCGGCCAGTCCAAGACCGCCATCCAGGCCGAGATCGACTCCGCCTGCGAGCTGGCCGACTTCTGGCGCTACAACGTGGCCTTCGCCCGCGAGCTGCAGGCCAAGCAGCCGGAGAGCTCGAAGGGCGTCTGGAACCGCACCGACCACCGGCCGCTCGAGGGCTTCGTCTACGCGATCACGCCGTTCAACTTCACCGCCATCGCCGGCAACCTGCCGACCGCCCCGGCGCTGCTGGGCAACGTGGTGCTGTGGAAGCCGTCGCCGACGCAGTCGTTCGCCGCGCACCTGACCATGCGGCTGCTGGAGCAGGCCGGCATGCCCCCGGGCGTGATCAACCTGCTGACCGGCGACGGCCTGGCCGTCTCCGAGGTGGCGCTGGCCGACCCCGACCTGGCCGGCATCCACTTCACCGGCTCCACCAAGACCTTCCAGCACCTGTGGTCGACCGTCGGCGCGAACATCGCCAACTACCGCAGCTACCCGCGGCTGGTCGGCGAGACCGGCGGCAAGGACTTCGTGCTGGCCCACCCGTCGGCCGACCTGGACGTGCTGCGCACCTCGCTGGTCCGCGGCGCGTTCGAGTACCAGGGCCAGAAGTGCTCGGCTGCCTCGCGGGCGTACATCCCGCGGTCGGTGTGGGCCAAGCTGCGAGACGGCCTGGTCGCCGAGACCGAGGCGCTGACCATGGGCGACGTCACCGACCTGAGCAACTTCATGGGCGCCGTGATCGACCGCCGCTCGTACGACAAGCTTTCGGGCGTGCTGGACCGGGCTCGCGGCGACGGCAAGCTGGAGGTCATCGCCGGCGGCACCGCCGACGACTCCGACGGCTACTTCGTGCGGCCGACCGTGCTCGTGGGCGAGGACCCCTCGCACGACGTGTTCACCACCGAGTTCTTCGGCCCGGTCCTGGCCGTGCACGTCTACGAGGACAACGACTTCGACTCGGTCCTGTCCACTGTGGACTCCGCGTCACCGTACGCGCTGACCGGCTCGATCATCGCCGACGACCGGGCCGCCGTGGTCCAGGCCTCGCAGGCGCTGCGCTTCGCCGCCGGCAACTTCTACGTCAACGACAAGCCCACCGGCGCGGTCGTCGGCCAGCAGCCGTTCGGCGGCGGGCGGGCCTCCGGCACCAACGACAAGGCCGGCTCGGTGCACAACCTGCTGCGCTGGGTCAGCCCGCGGTCGATCAAGGAGACCTTCGCCGCCCCGACCACCGTCCGTCACCCCCACCAGGGCTGAAACGCCACATGTGGCGCGCATTCGACACCCAACACCGCGTGCGCGCCACATGTGACAGAAAATCGATCGCAGAGAGTGAGGAAGCCCATGCTGCGCACCGCTTTGCTGGCCGCCGCCCGCTCGCCGCTGGCCCGACAGGCCGTCGAGCGCACCCCACTGGCCAAGCCGGTGGTGCGCAGGTTCGTGGCCGGTTCTTCGCTGGGTGAGGCCGTGGACGTGACCGCGTCGCTGATCGGCGACGGCCGCAAGGTCACGCTCGACCACCTCGGCGAGGACACCACCGATGCCGTGCAGGCCGCCGCCACCGTGCACGCCTACGAGCGGCTGCTGGCCGAGCTGGGCAACACCGGGCTCTCGGCCGGCGCCGAGGTTTCCGTCAAGCTGTCGGCCGTCGGCCAGTCGCTGCCCAAGGACGGCGAGAAGATCGCCCTGGACAACGCCCGGCTGATCTGCGAGGCGGCCGCCGCCGTCGGCACCACGGTCACGCTGGACATGGAGGACCACACCACCACGGACTCCACCCTGGGCATTCTCGCCGACCTCCGGGTCGACTTCCCGTCCACCGGCGCGGTGTTGCAGGCCTACCTGCGCCGGACCGAGCAGGACTGCCGGGACCTCTCGAGTGTCGGCTCCCGGGTGCGCCTGTGCAAGGGCGCCTACCAGGAGCCGGAAAGCGTTGCGTACCAGGGCAAGTCGGACGTCGACCGCTCGTATGTGCGCTGCCTGAAGGTCCTCATGGCCGGCGACGGCTACCCGATGGTCGCCTCGCATGACCCGCGCCTGGTCGCCATCGCCGCCGACCTGGCCGACGCCACCGGCCGCACCCCCGACACCTACGAGCACCAGATGCTCTACGGCGTCCGCCCCGACGCCCAGCGCCAGATCGCCGCCGCCGGCAAGACCCTGCGCGTCTACGTCCCCTACGGCGACCAGTGGTACGGCTACTTCATGCGCCGCCTGGCCGAGCGTCCCGCCAACGTCGCTTTCTTCCTTCGCTCCCTGGCCACCAAGAGCTGACCCCCGCGAGTCCCGCCCACAGACACACCGAATGTCGGTTTGAGGCAGATCACCCGAGGGGCTACCGGTATCCGGGGTCGGGCATGGCGCACCCGCTGCCTCGGTTGACGATCATGCCGGTGTCGGATCCCTCGACGCACGCCAGGTAGTCGCGGGCCACGTCGGCGGCGGGAGCGCCGTCGGTGGGGTCCATGCCCAGCGACACCAGGGTTTCCCGGAGCCAGCCCGGTGCGACGAGGTTGAGGCGCAGTCCGCGCGGCAGTTCGGCGGCGGCGTTGCCGACGAAGCCGGACAGACCGGAGTTGACCAGCGCGCCGAGGGAGCCACCGGGCAGGGGAGCGGCGAAGGTGCCGCCGGTGAGGGTGATGGAGCCGTTGTCCCGCAAGTGGTGCAGGGCCCGACGGGCGAGGGCGACCTGACCGAGGAGCTTGCCGGACAGTCCCGCGGCGAACTCGGCGTCGGTGGCGGTGGCGAGGTCGAGAAGGGGGCCGCTGGCGGCGCAGCAGACTACGGCGTCGACATCGGACACAGCGGCGAACAGGGCGTCGATGGAGGGCAGGTCCTCGAGGTCGACCCGGACGGGACCGCGACGCGAGGCGGGCACGACCTCGTGGGCCGGCGAGAGCACATCCACCACGGCCCGGCCGAGCGTGCCGCCCGCCCCGACGACGATGATCTTCATGCCCCCATGCTGCCCCAACCACCACCGGAGCGCCCGCAAGTTTTGCCACATGCGCTTCCCATTTGCGTTCTGGTGCCAAGTGGGAAGCGCATGTGGCGTCAAAGCCGGAGGTGCGCCACATGCGCTTCCTGTTTGTCGTCTGAACGCGAACAGGAAGCGCATGTGGCATGAAGGTGGCTAGATGGCGCCGACGACCTGGATGACCGTCTGGGCGTAGCCGATGTAGGTCTTGACCTGGTTGAGCAGGCCGACGAGGTCCCAGCTGGCGTTGGAGCTCCAGCCCCAGCCGTAGCCGTGCTGCATCATGTTGTTCCACGCGTTCTTGATGGCCGGGTTGTTGCCCGACTGGTTGAAGTCGTAGTCCCGGCTGCCCGGCTCGAACGTGCCGGCCACGTGGCCCTTGTCGCTGAACACAAACGCGGTGCCGGCGCCGGTCGGGTCGCTGATCGCCATCACGATGCCGACGTTGTACGACGTCGCGCCGGACACGTGGAAGTGCCCGGAGAAGTTGTACGAGCCGTCCGGGTAGACGGTCAGGTTGGCCCAGCCGCCGACCGGCACGCCGCCGCCGAACACGATGGTCGCCGGGATGACGATGTGCGCGCTGAGCAGCCGGCCGGAGGCGGCGGCGTTGTCGGCCCGAGCGTCGTCACGACGCGACGGCACCACGCACACGTGGTCGTTGGCGATGGCCTCGCGCCACACGTAGCCCTGCACGCAGGTGTCGGGGCCGTAGGGACCCGTCGGGTTGACCCGGGACGCGGCCTTGCTGTTGTCGTCCTGGGTCTCGGCCCGCCGGTCGGAGGTGACGCACACGTGGTCACTGGAGGTGACCTCGCGCCAGACATAGCCGAGAATGCAGGTGTCCGGCCCGTACACCGGCTGCGCCGCGGGTGCGGCCGGCTTCGCGGGTGCGGCGGACGCGACCCCGCCGACGAGGCCGCACAGGCTCAGCACGGCGGCCGCGACCGCGATCAGTCGTTTAGACATGGTTCCCCTCAGATGTGGTTGGCATCCTTGCGAAACGGAAGTGAAGTGGCACAGCGTCACCGGCCAGTCACGGATTCGCGGGGTGGCGCACCTTCGGGCAGTTCAGCCCAGGGCGGCCCGGGTGACCGGCCGGGGCGGCGCCGGCCAGGAAAGGATCATGGCGCTCGAGGTCTCGCCGTAGCCCCACAGGCGTTCCAGCACGGCGGTGAGCTGCTGCACGTCCCGGGCGGCGATGTGCACGATGGAGCAGACGTCGCCGGTGAGCCGGACGATGGACAGGATCTCGGCGAAGTCGGCGACCCGCTCGGGTTGCAGGGTGATGCACCGCGGCCCGTAGCAGCGCATGGAGACCAGGGCCTGCACGCCGAGGCCGACGGCGGAGACGTCGACGGTGGCGCGGTAGCCGGTGATCACGCCGGCCTCCTCCAGCCGCCGCACCCGCTGGGCGACGGTCGGGGCGGACACGCCGAGGCGGCGGGCGAGCTCGTTGAACGAGGTCCGGGCGTCGGCCTGGAGCTCGTTCAGCAGACCCCAGTCGAGGTTGTCCAGCTCCATTTCACGAGTGTAAGCCGCAACCGCTCACGTCTTTACGACCGAAAGCGAATCGGCCGCCCACACCGGTCGACGACCATGGCAAGTGTCACCTGATCGAGCGACGATGACACGGTGAAAACCGAGCCGAAGCTGGAGTTCGCGGAGGCGAGCCCGTACGACCAGTACGTGCACGCCTCGGTGCTGACGTCCCTGCAACAGCCTTGGTCCGACGACCCGGCCGAGATGGCGTTCCTGATCACCACCCAGGTGATGGAACTGTGGTTCACACTGCTCGTGCACGAGTGGCGCACCGCCCGCGACGCGCTGCGCCAGGACCGCCTCGGCGACGCGCTGGCGGCGCTGCGCCGCAGCCAGCCGCAGCTGAAGGCGCTCAACGCCTCCTGGCAGCCGATCGCCTCGCTGACGCCGGGCCAGTTCAACTCCTACCGCTCGGCGCTGGGCGAGGGCTCGGGCTTCCAGTCGGCGATGTTCCGCCAGCTGGAGTTCGTGCTGGGCGACAAGAGCGCCAGCCTGCTCCAGCCGCACAAGGCGGTCCCGCAGGTGCACCGGGAGCTCGAGCGGGCGCTGCGCGAGCCCAGCCTGTACGACGAGGTGCTGCGCTTCCTGCACCGCCGCGGCTTCGACATCCCGGCCGAGGTGCTGGACCGCGACGTCTCCCAGCGCTACCAGGAGAATCCGGGCGTCGAGGCGGCCTGGTCGCGGATCTACCAGGATCCGCGCCATGATGATCTCGTGACCCTGGGAGAGGCATTGACGGACGTCGCCGAGCTGGTCGGCCGCTGGCGCACCGACCACCTGCTGGCCACCCGCCGCGCGATGGGGGCCAAGCCGGGCACCGGCGGCTCGGCCGGCGTGGCCTGGCTGGAGAAGCGGGCCAACAAGGTCGTGTTCCCCGAGCTGTGGACGGCGCGCAGTCATGTCTGAAGCTGGCATGTCTGAGCTGGCCGAGCGGGCCGCGAAGGCCGACGCCGACGACGCCCTGGCCGCCAAGCGCGACCTGTTCGACCTGGACGACGGCGTGATCTACCTGGACGGCAACTCGCTGGGCGCACTGCCGCGGCACGTGCCGGCCCGGGTCGCCGACGTGCTGACCCGGCAGTGGGGCCGGCTGCGCATCCGCGGCTGGACCGAGGAGGGCTGGTGGGACGCCCCGCAGCGGATCGGCGACCGGATCGCCCCGCTGATCGGCGCGGCCCCGGGCCACGTCGTGGTCGGCGACTCGACCAGCGTCAACATCTTCCGCGCGGTGGTCTCGGCGTTGCGGATGACGCCGGGCCGCAACGAGATTCTGGTCGACGCCACCACGTTCCCGACCGACGGCTATGTCGCGGCCTCGGCGGCGCGGCTGACCGGAGCCACGATTCGCCCGGTTGAGCCGAAGAACGTCCCGAACGAGGTGGGCGGCGACACCGCGGTGGTGCTGCTCAACCATGTGGACTACCGCTCGGGCCGCCTGCACGACATGGGTGCCCTCACCGCCGCCGCGCACGCGGCCGGGGCCCGGGTGATCTGGGACCTGTCGCACAGCGTCGGCGCGCTGCCGGTCGACCTCTCCGGCCACGACGTGGATTTCGCGGTCGGCTGCACGTACAAGTACCTCAACGGCGGTCCGGGGGCGCCGGCCTTCTTCGCGGTCCGGCCGGATCTGCTGCCCGAGCTGGACCAGCCGCTCGGCGGCTGGTGCTCGCACCGCGAGCCGTTCGCCATGGACCCGGACTACGTTGCCGCGGAAGGGATCGCCAAGGCCCGCGCCGGCACGCCGGAGATCGTGTCGCTGCTGACCCTGGACGCGAGCCTGGATGTCTGGGACGACGTGGACCTGGGCCGGCTGCGGGCGAAGAGCCTGGCCCTGACCGAGTTCTTCGTCGACTGCGTGACCGAGCTGGCTCCGGCGGCCAAGAGCGTCACGCCGGCCGGCGAGGACCGCGGCAGCCAGGTCTCGCTGTCCTGTGTGGACGCCGAGAACGTGATGGCCGAGCTGGTCGCCAGGGGAGTGGTCGGCGATCACCGCCCGCCGGATCTGCTGCGCTTCGGCTTCACGCCACTGTACACCCGGTTCGCGGATGCCTTGCGGGCGGCGGAGATTCTCGGTGAGATCCTCGCATGAGGACAGCCTGGTACGGTGCGCACGCGGACAACCTGGTCGACATCTGGGACACCACCAACGCCGACACTGTGGCGGTGCTGGTGCACGGCGGCTACTGGCGTGTTCGCCACGACCGCTCCTATCTGGCGCCGTTCGCGGAGTACTTGGTGGCGCAGGGCCTGGCCGTCGCCTCCGTCGAATTTCGGCGGATCGGCAACGGCGGCGAGTGGCCGGTGATCATCGAGGACGTCGCCGCCGGCGTGGACAAGGTCGTGGAACTGTTCCCCGGCAAGCGGATCGTGCTGGTCGGCCACTCGGCCGGCGGCCACCTCTCGCTGCTGGCCGCGGACCGTCCGGGCGTGGCCAAGGTGGTGGCGGTCGGCGGGCTGTGCGACCTCGCGCGGGCGCACGAGCTGGGGCTGAGCGACAACGCCGTGACGCTGCTGCTGGGCGGCGACCTCGGCTTGCTGGCGGAGGCGGACCCGATGAACCGCGTGCCGCCCGTGCCGGTGACCCTGATCCACGGCGACGCCGACACCCACGTGCCGCTGGAGCTTTCCCAGCGGTACCAGGCGAAAACCGGGGCCGAGCTGGTGGTGCTGCCCGGGATCGGCCACTTCGAGCCGGTCGACCCCGGGGCAGCGGAAACCTTGGCGGCGATCCAACGCCACTAGGGTCAGCGGCGGTAGGTGTACACGGTGATGTCGGTGTTGCACGGGCTCGGCGGCAGCACCTCGACCCGCAGTTCACCGGTCGCGGTGTCGTAGTCGACGCCCTCGGCGGTGTACGCGCCGACGCAGGTGCTGGCCAGCGGCAGCTGGCCGAGCGAGGTGACGTGCGCCTTGACGTCCTGGCCGCGCAGCTGGTGCTGGAGGTCGATCTGCAGCAGCGGCTTGCTCGTCGGGTAGAGGTCGTTGTTGGAGTCGTCGGACGCGCAGATCAGCCGGGTGGCGGTGATGAAGTCGCAGCCCTGGAGGTTGCGGACCGGCTTGTCCAGCAGCACCTTGGCGGCCAGCGGCAGGGTGCCGCCGCCGGCCGGCAGCGCCTTGTTCAGGATCGGCGCCGGGAACACCAGCAGCCGGTCGACCTGGGCCAGCTCGCTGGACACCAGCCACTGCCCGTCCGGCGTGACGGCGGTGTAGGCGTTGGCGTTCGGCACGACCTCGTCGGGGCCGAGCGTGTGGGCGTACTCGTACTGCTGCCCGGTCGGCGTGGTCACCAGCATCATCTTCTGCGTGATGGTGGCGGTGGTCTGCTGGTACGGGTCGAAGACGTAGCCGTGCAGCGAGTCGGGGTCGCCGATGTGGCCCCAGCCCTCGGCCTTCAGGTTGGCCGGGATGGTGTTGCCGGCGGTGTAGTGCACCTGCACGGGCTGGCCGGGCAGTCTGACCGTGGCGACCCCCTCCCCGCCGACGGCCGCGCTGACGGTGGTCTTGTCCACGACGTGCCAGGAGTCGTGGTGTGCGTCGTTGGCCAGTGCCGCGGGCGCGGCGACTGCGGTCAGCAGGGCCGCGAAGAACACGACCGTCACGCCACGGATCATCGAGCTGCCTCCTTGAAGCCGATTTCGACCTGGAAAAGCTAGAAGCCGGATGTTCGCCCGTCAATGACGCATTCTCGGCGTTCACGTCGGTGAACAGAACGGGACCGTCTTCTTGGCTCACGATGGCGTCAGGGCCGACTGAAGTTCGTATATGTGAAATGCGATGTACGAAATGGAGTAGCGAATTCCGGCGGATGAACGGCGGGTGTCCGCCGACTGACCGTGACCCGCCGGTCACGGCACGCGGCGAGTTAATGCTGTTCACTCACCCGTTCGGGTATAGCGTGAGGTCACTGGTACCGCTCTCACGCACGGAGTCCTGGCGTTGACGATCATCGAGGAGACGGCTCACCTCCGCATCGGTCTGCTCGGGCCGGTCCGCGCCTGGCGGGGCGCCGCCGAGGTGCCGGTGGGCCCGCCGCGGCAGCAGGCGCTGCTGGCGGTGCTGGCCACCAACGCCAACCAGGTGATCTCCCGGGCCGAGCTGATCGACGCCATCTGGGGCACCGAGCCGCCGGCCAGCGCCGTCGGCAGCGTGCACACCTACGTCGCCGGCCTGCGGCGCGCCCTGGAACCGGCCCGCAAGTCGTTCCAGGTGCTGGTCAGCGCCGGCTCCGGCTACAGCCTGCGGGTGGCGCCCGACGACGTGGACGCCGAGCGCTTCGCCCGGCACCGGCAGGCCGCGCGACAGCTGCTGGCCGAGAGCGATCCCGACGCCGCCCTGGCCGAGCTGGAGCGGGCCCTGGCGCTGTGGTCGGGCACCCCGCTGGGCAGCATCGGCGGCCCGTTCGCCGACGTCGAGCGGCACCGGCTGGCCGAGCTGCGGCTGGACGTCCTCGAGGAGCGCGCCGACCTGCTGCTGACCATGGGCCGGCCGGCCGAGGTGGTCAGCGAGCTCAAGGCCGTCCTCGACGACCACCCGCTGCGCGAGTCGAGCCGGGCGCTGCTGATTCGGGCGCTGCACCAGTACGGCCGCACCGGCGAGGCCAAATCCGTCTACCAGGCCGGCGCCCGGTTGCTGGACGACCGTCTGGGGGTGCAGCCGGGGCCGGCGCTGCGCTTCGTGTACGACAAGCTGCTCAACACCGCGGGGACCACCGAGGACTCCCTGCTGCCGCGGGTCGTGCCCTCGCAGCTGCCGCACGACACCCGCCGGTTCACCGGCCGCGGCGAGGAGCTGCGGCGACTCGACGCGCTGCTGCCCGTGGCCGGCGCCGTCAACATCGGCGGCACCGTCGTCATCACCACCATCGAGGGCACCGCCGGAATCGGCAAGACCTCGCTGGCCGTGCACTGGTCGCATTTGGTCCGCGACCTTTTCCCGGACGGCCAGATCTATTTGAACCTCCGCGGATTCGATGTCTCCGACAAACCCGTGCAGCCGCACGACGCCCTTTTCACGCTGCTGTCCGCCTTTCGGGTGCCGGCCGAGAAGATTCCGCAGACCACCGTCGAGCGCAGCATCCTGCTGCGCAACGTGGTCGCCGGCCGGCGGATGCTGATGGTGCTGGACAACGCCGTGTCCACCGACCAGGTCACGCCGCTGCTGCCGGCCAACCAGAGCTGCGTGGTCCTGGTGACCAGCCGCAACCGCCTGGACGGGCTGGCCGCCACCGGCGACGGCCGGCAGCTCACGCTCGGCCTGTTCGACGAGGTCGACTCGGCCGCGCTGCTGTCCAGCTACCTCAGCCCCGAGCGGATCGACGAGGAGCGCGAGGCGTTCGGCGAACTGCTCGCGCTGTGCGCCGGCCTGCCGCTGGCCCTGAGCATCGTCGGCGCGCGGGCCTGGTGCAGCCCCAACCTGCCGCTGGCGCAGTTCGTCGACGAGCTGACGGACGCTCACTTCCGGCTGGACGCCCTGGACACCGGCGACGACGCCGCGTCCAGCGTGCGGGCCGTGTTCTCGTGGTCGTACGCCGCGCTCAGCCCCGAGGCCAAGCGCATGTTCCGACGGCTGGGCCTGCACGCCGGGCCCGACGTCAGCCGGCACGTCGCCGGCGCGCTGGCCGACGTGACCGAGGACGAGGCCCGCCAGCAGTTGGACGAGCTGGTCCGGGCCCACCTGCTCGAACTGCGCGGCGACGGCCGATACCAGTTCCACGACCTGCTGCGGGTGTACGCGCTGGAGCGGGCCACCAGCGACGAGACCGCCGCCGAGCGGGACGCCGCCGCCCGGCGGGCCGTGCTCTGGTACCTGCACGCCGCCAACGAGGCCGACCGGAAGATGCTGTCGTTCAAGCCCGTGCACGACATCGTCGCCCCGCCCGCGCACTGGACGTTCCCCGAGCCGGCGGACCCCGAGCACGCCAAGGCGTGGTTCCGGGCCGAGGAGACCAACCTCGTCGAGGCCGTCCGGCGGGCCGTCGAGCTCGAGGAGCACTCCGTCGCCTGGCGGCTGCCGCAGACCCTGTCCAGCTACTGGTACGTGAACAACAAGCGCTGGGAGCTGTGGAGCGAGATGGTCCGCATCTCCCTGCGGCACGCCATGCTCGACGGCGACCTGAGCGGGCAGGCCTCCGCCCACTCGGTGCTTGGCATCATCGCCAACGACCTGCGGCGCTACGACGAGGCCGTCGAGCACTACCAGCGGGCCATCGCGCTGTTCCCGCAGCTCGACGAGAAGTGGCTGGCGGGCATCACCTACAACTCCCTCGGCCACACCTACGTCAGCATGGGCAAGCTGCCCGAGGCCATGGCCGCGCTGCGCACCGCCGCCGAGGCGTACGCGGCGATCGGCAACACCTGGGGCCGGGCCTGGGCCCTGCAGGGCACCGCCTCGGCCTACAGCGCCATGGGAGATCACGAAAAGGCCCTGGAGTACGGGCTCGCGACCCTTGAGGCCTGGCACGCCGTCGACTACACCCACGGCGTCGGCTCCGGCCTCAACCTGATGGGCGAGATCCACCTTGCCGCCGGCAACTACGCCGAGGCCATCGACTACTACGGCCAGGCCGTGCAGGCCCGGCAGTCCATCAACGACCGCTTCGGCATCGCCAACGCCTTGCAGGGCAAGGCGTTGGCCGAGCTGCGGGCCGGGCGGACCGACGCCGCGCGGGAGTCCTACCACCTGGCCCTGCCGATCCTCACGGCCCTGGAGTCGCCGGAGCTCGAGGCGGTCGAGGAGCAGCTGGCCCAGCTGGACGCCGACCAGCCGTAGCCGCTGCCGCGGAAGTACACCGCGCCCGCCCAAGATCAAGGGGCCATCCCTCTCGTCGAACGCCAGGAAGGGCCCCTTCCTGGCGTTCAGGCTTGACACTTGACAGTTGCCTCGGCGAATTCACGCGCTACGTCCAGGGAATTCTCAGGTTCAGGTCATTTGTACTCAACAGTTACGGAATAAGCGCGGGTGGCGCTCGCTCGCATTTGATGTAAGCCTTTTCTTGGCGCTGTGCTTCAGATCACAAACCTTGACAGGTTTCCTGTCCTGAAGCTGTTCGCTACGATTCAGACGCACGAAAGGCCTGGCTTGCGGATTCCCTGGTCCGCAGGCCTGTTATTCGACTCCACTGTCGTGGTCTCCACATTTCCTCCCCACCCCTGCACGGAGGTGCTGTGAAGCGCGTCGTTGTCACCGGAGGTGCCGGTTTTCTCGGCTCTCATTTGTGTGACGCCCTCATTCAACGCGGTGACGCCGTGGTCTGCGCCGACGACCTGTCGACGGGCCGCCTGGACAACATCGACCACCTGCTCGACCTGCCGGCCTTCCAGTTCGTCCACGTCGACGTCAGCGACGGGCTGGAGGTGTCCGGGCGGGTCGACGTCGTGGCCCACCTGGCCAGCCCGGCGTCGCCGCCCGACTACCACCGCAGTCCACTGGGGACACTCGCGGTGGGCAGCCGCGGCACCGAGCACGCCCTGCGACTGGCCGCCCGCGACCAGGCCCGTTTTCTGCTCGCGTCCACCAGCGAGGTCTACGGCGACCCGGCCGTGCATCCCCAGCGCGAGGACTACTGGGGCAACGTCAACCCGATCGGCCCGCGCAGCGTCTACGACGAGGCCAAGCGGTTCGCCGAGGCGCTGACCATGGCGTACCGGCGCTCGCTCGGCGTGGACACCGGCGTGGTCCGCATCTTCAACACCTACGGCCCGCGGATGCGCCCGCACGACGGGCGGGTGGTGACCAGCTTCATCACCCAGGCGCTCAACGGCGATCCGCTGACGATCTACGGCGACGGCAGCCAGACCCGCAGCTTCTGCTACGTGGACGATCTCGTCCGCGGCCTCGTCGCGATGATCGACTCCGCCGAGCCGGGACCGGTCAACCTCGGCAATCCCCACGAGCACACCGTTTGCGAGCTCGCGGCGATGGTGGTCGCGCTGACCGGGTCCTCGTCGCCGGTCGAGCACCACCCGCTGCCGGTCGACGACCCCACCCGCCGGCGGCCGGACATCGGCAAGGCGCGGACCGTGCTCGGCTGGCAGCCGCACACCGACACCGAGGAGGGCCTGCGCCGGACCGTCGACTGGTTCCGGGCCCACATGGACGAGGTCGCGGCGGCCGCGCCCATGGTGGCCGGCGAGCAGGTCGGCGGCGCGGGTGTTCCGGTACAGATCGGCCCGGTCGCGGTCGGCCGGCCGTGAGCACCCAGAGCCTCGAAGAGACCCCGCTGTCGGCGATCCGCGAGCTTTCCGGCGGCAATGTGGTGGACATCCGGGCCAGCGGCCCGACACTGGCCCGCGACCAGGCCCGGCGGCGGTCGCTGGACCGGCAGGCGCTCGCGCCGTCGGTCGGTCGCCTGGACCGGGTGCTGATCGCGGCCCTGAGCGCGGCCTGGCTGGCCTGCCTGGTGTGGTTCTGGGTCTGGTGGCTGCGCCCCGAGCACGTGGTGACCTGGCCCGGCCTCGTGGTCAACAGCGTGCTGCTGCTCTACCTGTCCTATCAGCCGATCTACTTCGTCCTCGCGGTGAATCGGCTCCGCGGCGTCGACCGCGAGGCGGCCGTGCCCCGACTCCGGGTGGCCTTCGTGGTCACGCGGGCGCCGTCAGAACCGTGGGCGGTGGCGCGCCGGACGCTGACCGCCATGCTGGCGCAGGACTTTCCGCACGACTACGACGTGTGGCTCTGCGACGAGCAGCCCACCGACGAGATCACGCAGTGGTGCGAGGGGCACGGCGTGCGGGTCTCCACCCGGTTCGGGGTCGACGCGTACCACCGGACGGAGTGGCCGCGCCGCACACGGTGCAAGGAAGGCAACCTGGCCTACTTCTATGACCAGGTGGGCTATGACAACTACGACGTGGTGGCCCAGCTCGACTGCGACCACGTGCCGGCCGCCACCTATCTGGCCGAGATGGTGCGGCCGTTCGCCGACCCGGCCGTCGGTTACACGGCGGCGCCCAGCGTCTGCGACGCGAACGCGGCGGAGTCCTGGGCGGCGCGAGGTCGGCTGTACTGCGAGGCGACCTTTCACGGGCCGTTCCAGCTGGGGCACAACGCCGGGCTGGCGCCGATCTGCATCGGCTCGCACTACGCCGTGCGCACACAGGCGATCCGGGACATCGGCGGCATCGGGCCGGAGCTCGCCGAGGACTTCTCCACCAGCTTCCTGCTCAACGCCGGCGGCTGGCAGGGCGTGTTCGCCATCCGCGCCGAGGCCCACGGCGACGGGCCGCCGACCTTCGCGGCCATGCTGGTCCAGGAGTTCCAGTGGTCCCGCAGCCTGACGACGCTGCTGTACGGGCTGGTGCCGCGCAATGTCGGCCGGGTGCCGTGGTTGCTGCGCGTGCGCTTCCTCTACGTGTTGCTGTACTACACGCTGCTCGCCACGACGATCGTCACCGGTCTCGCGCTGTCGCCGATCGCCGCGGTCACCGGGATGCCGTGGGTCAACGTGGACTACGTCGGCTTCCTGGCGCACTGGTGGTCGCTGTCGGCCTGCCTGCTGCTGCTGATCGCGGTGCTGCGCCGCCGGGGCCTGCTGCGGCCGGCCCGGCCGCCGATCATCAGCTGGGAGAACTGGCTCTACTGCCTGACCCGGTGGCCGTTCATCGCGTGGGGCGTCGTTTCCGCTGTGGTGCAACGGTTTCGTCCACAACAGATCACCTTCAAGGTGACACCCAAGGGCGCCGGCGGCCTGGAACCGCTGGCCACCAGGCTGATCCTGCCCTACCTCACGGTCAGTGTGGTGATGGCCGCCGCCGCGGTCACCGGCGAGCTGACCACCCGGGCGGCCGGCTACGTATTCCTGTGCACGGTCGCCGCGATCACCTACGCCGTCGTGACGTTCGCGGTGTGCCTGCTGCACGCGGGGGAGGCGGCCCGGGCGGCCGGGGTGAGCCGCCGCCGGGCGGTCGGCGCCACGGTCCGCACACCGCTGCTGCTGGCGTGTTGCGCGCTGCCGCTGGTGGGCGTGGCCGTCGTCGAGTTGCCCGCGTACGTGTTCCAGGTCTTCGGCTGGTGACACCCTTTTCGGAAGGCGGTCCCTGAACCATGACAATGACCGTGCTGGTCACTGGCGGCGCCGGTTTCATCGGCAGCCACACCTGCGTCGAGCTGCTCGCGTCCGGCTGTGACGTGGTGGTCGTCGACGACTACTCCAACAGCTCGCCCGCGGCGCTCGACCAGGTGCGCAAGCTGGCCGGCCGCCCGATCACCGTGTGCCGGGCCGACCTGCGCGACCGGGCCGCGCTGGACGCGGTGTTCGAGGCGCACGCCATCGACGCGGTGATCCACTTCGCCGCGAAGAAGGCGGTCGGCGAGTCGATGGGCATCCCGCTCGACTATTTCGACATCAACATCGGCGGCACCACGAGCCTGCTGCGCGCCATGTGGGCGCACGGCGTGCACCGGCTCGTCTTCTCCTCCTCGTGCTCGATCTACGGGTCGTCGGCCAAGGTGCCGCTGGACGAGGACGAGCCGGCCGCGCCCACCAACCCGTACGCGATGTCGAAGTGGACCTGCGAGCAACTGCTGGCGCAGGCCTGCGAGCGGCATCCGGAGCTCGCCGTGATCGCGCTGCGCTACTTCAACCCGGTCGGCGCGCATCCCAGCGGCCTGATCGGCGAGGATCCGCTGGGCCTGCCCAACAACGTGATGCCGTACCTGATGCAGGTGGCCGTCGGGCGACTGGAGCGGCTGCCCGTGTTCGGCGACGACTACCCCACCCCCGACGGAACCCCCATCCGCGACTACATCCACGTGTGCGACCTGGCCGAGGGGCACCGGCTCGCGCTGGAGCATCTCGGCGACGCCACCGGCCTGCGGGTGTTCAACCTGGGCACCGGCGTCGGCGTTTCCGTGCTGCAGCTGGTCGAGGCGTTCGGCCAGGCCTGCGGGCAGGCGATCCCGTTCCGGATCATGCCCCGCCGGCCGGGCGACGTGGCCCGTCTGATCGCCGACGCCAGCCGGGTCGAACGGGCGTGGGGCTGGCGCACCACCCACGACCTCGCCGCGATGTGCCGCGACGCGTGGCAGTTCCAGAAGCTCAACCCCCATGGCTACCGCGGGATGGTCGCCCCCGTCCTGTCCACTTTGGAGACCTGACATGCGGATCACTGTGATAGGCACGGGATATCTCGGCGCCGTGCACGCCGCCTGCATGGCCGACATCGGCCACGAGGTGCTCGGCGTGGACGTCGACGCGGCCAAGATCGAGGCGCTCGCCGCCGGCCGCCCGCCGTTCTACGAGCCGGGACTGTCCGACGTGCTCGGGCGCACCGTCGGATCGGGCGCGCTGCGCTTCACCACCTCGCTGGCCGAGGCGGCGGAGTTCGGCGACGTCCACTTCGTCTGCGTCGGCACGCCCCAGCTGCCGGGCTCGCACGCCGCCGACATGACCTACGTCAACGCGGTCGTGGACGGGCTCGGCCGGCACCTGACCCGGCCGGCGCTCGTGGTCGGCAAGTCGACCGTGCCGGTGGGCACGGCGGCGGCGCTGGCCGGCCGGCTGGCCGAGATCGCCCCGATCGGCGACGGCGCCGAAGTGGCGTGGAATCCCGAGTTCCTGCGGGAGGGCTTCGCGGTGCAGGACACCCTGCGCCCGGACCGGCTGGTGGTCGGGGTGCGGTCGTCGCAGGCCGACGCGGTCCTGCGCTCGGTGTACGAGCCGATGCTGGCGGTCGGCACCCCGTACATCTGCACCGACCTGGCCACCGCCGAGCTGGTCAAGGTCTCGGCCAACGCCTTCCTGGCCACGAAGATCTCCTTCATCAACGCCATCGCCGACGTGTGCGACGCCGCCGGCGGCGACGTGGTCACGCTGGCCGACGCGATCGGCCACGACGAGCGGATCGGGCGGCGGTTCCTGGCCGCGGGCCTCGGTTTCGGCGGCGGCTGCCTGCCCAAGGACATCCGCGCGTTCATGGCCCGCGCCAAGGAGTTGGGGGTGCAGGACGCGCTCGGCTTCCTGGCCGAGGTCGACGAGATCAACATGCGCCGGCGCCGCCGGGTCGTCGAACTGGCCCGCGAGCTTGTCGGCGGCTCCCTGCTCGGCCAGAACGTGGCGGTGTTGGGTGCGGCGTTCAAGCCGGACAGCGACGACGTCCGCGACTCGCCGGCGCTGAACGTGGCGGCGGCCATCCAGTTGCAGGGGGCCAACGTCCGGGTGCACGACCCGGAGGCGATCGACAACGCCCGCGCGGTGTTCCCCAGCCTGGACTACACGCGGGAAGTCGCGAAGGCGTGCGAGCGCGCGGACGTGGTGCTGCACCTGACCGAGTGGCAGGAGTACCGCGAGCTCGACCCGGACTCGCTGGCCCAGATCGTCAGCCATCCCCGGATGCTGGACGGCCGCAACGCGCTGCCGGTCGAACGCTGGCGGGCGGCGAACTGGACGGTGCGCGGACTGGGGCGGGGCCGGGCGCTCGTCTGACGTCGTTGAGCTGAGGGGACCGGGTTTTCGGGTCCCCTCAGTTCTGCGGTGGCTGGACGTCGTTGTCGTTGGCCGCGGCGGCCGGGTCGACCGTGATCGCCGCTCCCGGTCCCGTCACGGTGTTGTCGTAGACCCGGGCGCCGGTGACGTGGCCGGCGACGGTGATGCCGCCGTACCAGCCCGGCGTCCGCGGCGAGTTCTCGCTGGCGTTGTCGTGGACGGCGTTGTTCGTGTTGCTGGTGCCGGCGCGTGTGGCGTAGAGCAGGAATCCGGCGCCGTCGTTGTCGTAGGCGCGATTGTGCTGGAGCACCGAGTCCGACACGTTCTGGTCCAGGTCGAACCCGTCGCCGTCGACGGTTCCGCCGGTGCGGTTGTCGTGGGCGACGCTGTTCTCGATGACGATTCCGGTCGAATCATAGGCCCAGATTCCGGCGGGGCCTTCCGGGGCCGAGCACAGCCAGCCGTTGTCATGGGCCGTCGACTTGTCGATGTGGCCGCCGCGAACGCTGCCTAGCATGATTCCGTTGCCGGTGTTCCGGGTCTTGTTGGTCTCGTCGCCGGAGTTGTTGTATGCCTCGACCGAGGTGATTTGGACGTTCTCATTGGCGTATGACGGGGCGTTGTTGGTGAATTCCGGCCCGTAGAGGGACAGGCCCGCCTCCACGTTGTCGTGCACGGTCGAATCCGTCACGACGACATCGCGGAATCCCGCCCGCGCGCCGCCGATCTCGATGCCGTTCTTGAAGCCGCTCACGTCCACCCCGGTGATCGTGACCCCGTCGAGTGGCCCTTGACCTGCGGTGTCGTGGTAGAAGGCGATGCCGCCGGTCGAGTTCTGGGTGGTCGGTCCGCCGGTCACCACGATGTCGCGGATGTCCACGCCGGCCGTGTTGTGCGCGTAGATGCCCCAGTTCCGCTGGCTGGCCACAATTGCCCGGCCGTCGCCGTAGGAGCCGATCGTGACCGGCCGTTCGGCGTTTCCGGCGTCTTTTCCGTCCAGTAGCAGCGGGCCGTCGAATCGGGCCCCGCCGCGGAGTAGAACGGTGTCGCCGGGCGCGAGGGAGGCGGCATTCACGCGATCCAGGGTTCGCCATGCGGATCCGGTCGACAGACCGCTGGAATCATCGGATCCGGCCGGGTCGACGTAATACGTCCGTCCCGCCGAGGTCGCGCACGACGCGGTGGAAAACAGTCCCAGGCCGACGACGAGCGCGACGGCGGCGGACCTGCGGCTCGCCATTGGCCAATGGTAACCCGGTCCTCGGGCGGCCTACCTGAAAGATCGCCCCGAATTTCTGGGGAGGCCCAACCTCCATGCCAGGAAGGGCCCCTTCACCTCGGCTTGGGTTCTAGTGGTGGTTGCAACACCTGACCAGTGCAGGGGTTGCAGTGTTCGAGATCCGCAAGGACCGATCACCACAAGGACGTAAGAAGCTTCACG
>Ga0307511_10000170_pt1 | contig 63901 bp, 84 predicted proteins | sample 13_EM_MG_FD_200266 | JGI IMG/M metagenome (GOLD analysis project Ga0307511, IMG submission 200266) | Populus trichocarpa ectomycorrhiza microbial communities from riparian zone in the Pacific Northwest, United States - 13_EM | ecosystem: Host-associated > Plants > Roots > Unclassified | place... | reverse complement strand
GTTTCTTTCTCGTCCCGCAATTCCCACAAATGATCCTGTTGTCCCCGCACTTTTCCGTGTTGATTATCGATTACGCTATGCAATATGAATTGTGATTGCCTGCACCGCCTAATTACTCGCATACGAAGGAGTCGTGGTTTACGTTGATGGGGTCTGGAATGAGATTTGAAAGTCACAAGGGACACCCGTCATTCGGAGAACGCGCCTGAGGGGTGCCATCGATGAATTGGAGCTCGGAGTATCCGTACGTACGGGTCAGCCTAGGCTGGCTTGGGCGCGCCGCCGCCGGTGAGTCCCCGGCGACTGGGAATTGAGATCGCGGGGTTTTTTCTCATAGTATCCCAACAGGCCAGGGTGGTTTGAAGTTGACGTACGACGTACCTGGCCAGGTCGAGGATGTTACTTAGGAGACGATCCACGAAATCGTTGTAAAATAGTCCCATGTGAACACGACTTTTATTTGTGGGTGATGTGAACCCCCCTTCCGTCCCACTGGTCCACCCGATTTCCGGACCCACCAGGAAGCGGAGTGTCTACGTGGGGTTCGCGAACCTTTATCCCTGCGGTTCGCACATCCTCGCTTCCCTTCACCATGAGCCAGGCATTCCGTTTACTCGTTTTATAGAAGCTCTCACCTCAGTCTCACGCATACGTTGGGGAACTCGGGCATGTAACCGACGCGCCGTCTACGACAACCGTGGAATCACCCGAAGAAGTCTTTCGGGGTTACTCACACGTGAGTCTCGTGGCCAGTACTGCCAGGGGTTTGTCCTGCCAGCCGGGTGTGGCTTCACGTCGCGCAATCCAACCTGGGGCACTGATTGTTTTGTAACCTAACGCACTCACTCTCGAGGATTCGTTTTCAGCTCATCTGCACTCAATTGGTGACGACGTTCGACGTGACATCGGGAATTGGCGAAGATCAATTGATCTACTGCCGTCACGTCGTGTACGGTCTCGGCTCGTGTTTCGATTCTCCTCGGTGCTCCAGTCATACTCGAGTGTGCTTTACACTGGAATGCGATAACCGCAATCTTCAACAATGATCCCTGGTGGGCGACTTACTCCACCCACATACACCAATCCGCCCATCGTCAATGCTTTCAATCCGGCCTGTCGCGTACGTAAAGCTTCCAATCTGTGTGCGTTTGTGAGGAAAGCCAATCTACTGTACCGTCAGGACCTTATGCGACGTCCCATGTCCCATGGGCTCCGTCGCATCGCCTATTTTCTCAGTTGTCCCGTGTCCCACCGGTCCTCGTCGCAAGGGACAGAGTCGGGCGCTAAAGTGAATAGTGCATAACAGATTGCTACAATGGACCTACTACCCCGAGCGCTTGTCAACCTCTGGATACTTGCCATGGACACCCGCACTCGCAGCCCAGACACCTCTTGGGCACATGTCCAGTTGGCCCTGTCAGGATCAGCAGAACCAGAGCGAGAGGTTCGCCAACCGCCGAAGTGTGCATCCCTGTCAATCCTCTCGAAATGTGGCCGACCACGAGCCAATTTTACTTGAGTAAGAACACAGCCTTGAAGGCTGCGCTCACTGGCTCGGGACATTTCATGCTTCAATTCCTTCACTCCCGACGTCGGGGGTGGAGAAAAATAGTAAGTTTATTCCGTCAGAGAATTTGAGTTTAGAGTGCACAACTTGAACTTTTGAACGGGGCCGCTCCAAGGATCAAATGTCCCGACCCGACCTAATTCTTATCAATACAGTACGACGAAGGTCCAGTGTGCATTCCCGTCGATCCTCTCGAAATGTGGCCGACCATGAGTTTACTCGAGTAAGAGCAAATCCTCATCAAGGCTGGCTCGGGATAGTTTATGCTCACTAGCTTCACTCCCGATGTTAGAGCCTATGGATGCACCCGGACCTGTGATTCGTTCCTCACCTGCGCCGGTCGCCTGTGTCCCGTGTCCCTCAGCACTCCGTCGCCTGGGACACGAAAACGAGCGCCCGTCATGTGGCGTGGGAAAGTCGCCAAAGGTCTTGACGGTACAGTATACGTAGATGTGCATTGAGCTGGCTCGAAGCAAATGGATCACGTTCGCTCTCGTTCAGCCGACACAGTATAGTGTGAGGTCTATTCTTGTCTATCTAAGCGCCAACCGTCGCTCCGATCCGAGCCTGATAGACCTGAGCGAAAAACGTCCCGATTCCACAAACGAGATCAACCCGGCTCGATGTCGGATCCGGACGACTATCGAATGCGGCTCGCCCGGTTTCTCACCGGGGTTGATCTACTGCCACTGTGCGCCGTTGAAGCTGTTTGAGCTTAGGTTTGTTCCAAACCCCGGTTTATGTAATCACGGTGTTTACAACGGACGTCTTCGAGGCTGCGGCTTCGCGATTCAAGACTTCGACTTCGCGATCCAACTACTTCACGACCACGGAGGCCAACCGAGCTCAGATTAGAGGATTCAGAACACTTTCTGGAAACATTGTGCATAGGAAGTTGTAGTAACATTTGTAAAGAGCGTTTTATTACCATCCCCAACATCCAAGAACCAATGTCCCGCAGTGGAACGGTGAAATGCGGGTTACCTAAAATGGACATGTCGCCCATCACAGTCCGCCACCACCCCACCTCGTTCTCACACAATCGATGCCTAAGTAGGGGGTGCAAAGAGACGCGTATACACCGCCTAAGAAGGGAAGAATTTCAGTAAACCTTTCACCTGCGGTCAACCTTCCGGAATACCCATTTACGGTAACCATCCTGTTGCTCTTTTCGTAAAGTCTTCCAACCCCGTGGAGTTGCACCGCACGTAATGTGCTTATTGAACTTCGCGAACGAGCGGGCCACTGGCCATGTGCTCCGCCTCGCGATTGGAGGCCGCAGAGGTAAGCGGAAGCCTAGGCCTTGTAAATGTGCATTATACTGACACGTGTTTGTGATTTGAGGCTCCCCAGAGGCCTCCGACACAACTCCAGTTACCCCCGCTTCCAGGTGGAAGTGGGGGTAAGGGTCTTCCTATCACAATTACCGCAGGTAATTACTCACCCACTCACTCTAGGTACCCACTCTCCTGAGTTAAGTTAACAGAAACGAGCCCATCCGGGCCCGTTCCACGTGCTTTCGGCTCTGCTCAGGGGGATCAAATCACGAAAATCGCGATTGCACCAAATCGTGGTTCACAGTACTTCCGACCTTTTGGGAGCCTAACATAGTAAACATTTGTTAGGGGCTCACACCTTTCCCGCGTTGTCACGTCCGCATTTGCCGCCTGGGGAGATACCAACATGTCTCGGGCTGTTCTCGTTCCCCCGTGAGGTGCGTTGGTTTTTATTGCTTGGCATGCTCCGGACATCTTTTATATGTTATCTCGATCTCGCCACACCCCCAAGGCGCCACCAGCACCACAGGGTACGTCCCTGCAAAGTTGACTTCCTTTGGCGGACTGATCCACTCCTGGATTGCCGCCACCCACAACCCCTCACGCATACGGACCTGTATTTCCCAGGAATGCACACTCCTGCAGGTTCTGCGCATTTTTACACGCCGGAGCATCAGTACTACTCACCATATGGATGATTTCGATTAACACTCTTTCCCTAGCTCCCGCCTTCCATCTTCATTGTTTCGGCTCATCCTGACTGGTTTATGGGTCGCATGTATGTATAGTATCCATGTCTTCAGTCGCTTGCAAGGCGGTTTGATCTTCGGTAAGTTATTCCACATTTTGTGGTGCTCCCCCTTCCCAAGAATACCTGACATACCGCCGCTTTTTCCGCCACACCAGAGTATATATTTTGGGTTGGGGAGGGTTGTTACTGATATGAGAGGTGGTATTGGTGTATTCTAGCACTGTAGCCACGCAAATATATCGGCTTTCACAACATTGTGCAAGGCAGAAGAAGGTGCTCTAACACAGACGAGTTCTGGACGCTGGGAGTTGTACGTAGTGTATTGTACCCTAGGATTACGTGCTTTTGTTTCACCCATGGTGTACATTTTGGATTGCAGAAAACCCGAGTGTGGTCCCCTGTCTCATTATTGAAATGTCCTCATGTCAACCCGGGGCCTTGACGAAAGGATGGTCGAGTGGATCAGCACAAAGTACCGATTTACCCATTCTAACTTTCCGTACACGATTCATTTACATCTGTGCTAGTTCGTACCTGGAATTCCAGACCATCTCGGTGTGCATATCGTGCCTGGTGGAAAGTCGGTCTGGAGATTTGCAACCACAGGTGACCAGCCACTGGAGTTCCCACGATTGCCACCTCAGATTTTGGGTACCGAGCCGATCAGAACTGAACGCAAAGCACGAAAAATCCCAAGTGCTCATTCATTCATGTACAGTACTGTCACAATCTGTATACAAACACTAGAAAGTCACTGTGCAACGTTCTGGGTGACTCTTTATCCATGGGAAGTAGTATACACCCCAGAACCAGCGAATAAGGGGGGGGCCAAAAGTGCGAATATCTACGTGGGGGTAAGGAATTTCAGCTAGTTCTTATGGGAACATGCACTAGACCTACAAAACACCCAGTAGATGGCTGGGCGAACGTGGACGCGACGACACAGGAAGGTCACGAGTCCCTCACAAATACTCACCGGGCTCGGTACCCACAAGGTTGAGCGAACCGTGCACCGCGATTTGGCGGGATCCTGATTTTTGTGTTTTGACCGCCTTGCGCGGGGGCGGGGAGGTTGAAATGCGCAGAAACGGGCCCGGGTGGGCGCGTTTCCGCTCACTTCGGAATAAATGAAGCATCCCCCGTAACAACCACGATAGGGAGACTTCTACCCCCACCCCCACCCAGGCGAACTGTACCGGAGAACCCGGGGGAGCTTTGGGTGGTAAACACATATCAATATAACGCGCATACACGAGGACTAGACTTCCACTTACCCATGCAACCTCCAACTGCAGGGCAGAGTGGGTGGACCCCAACGGCTCGCTCGTGGGCGAAGTCCAATAAACACATCACGTGCGGTTCAACCCCGTGGGGTTGGGAGGCCTTACGAAAAGAGCAAGAGAATGGTTACCATAAATGGGTATTCCGGAAGGTTGACCGTAGGTGAGAGGTGCGCTGAAATTCTCCCCTTCTTAGGCGGTGTATACGCGCCTGTTTGGACCCCCTACTTAGGCGTCGATTGCGTGAGAACGAGGTGGCTCGAATTCGATCAAGTCTCTAGGTCGACCAAGTTTGGGTTCTGAGACGAGCACGTCATTTGACGGTCCGACTACCGTCTCAATCGATCCCATGACTCCACAGAACACTGGGGGAGGTGAGAACAGGAGGCTCGGGGTTGGAAATCCCGGGAGTTGAAGTCAGATCAGCCAGGAAAGTGGGAGTGATTGGAATTCTCCGCCAGGAGCAGGGATGTACTTGGAAGAACGTCGTCGTTTGCGGATGGGCTGTTGAGTCGCGCGGGGAATATCAAGCCAGGCTTCTTAGAGAACTCCCAAGGTACGCCGCTGATCCATCGGAATGTTTACTGGTTACTGATGTTTGGTGGACAGATTCTTCGAACGACTATTTGAGCCCGATGAGATCCAGTATGGTCTCTGGCTTCTCGTGAAATCCGGAGGGGCATAAGTCTAATCCGAGTTCTTCGGACTATCTATCGGCTGGCTTGAAGACGCTCCCACCTCTCTCCCTTACTCCAACCACACCCGACTCCTCTTCGTTCTTCGATACGTCGGAACTGTTTGACGCGTTCCCAAGCGCTCCTCAGAACGTGCCAACTGGTCCCGGGACTTTGTTGTTGAGCGGGTTTGAACTCGGACCCAGTTCGGATCTGGGGCTCGGAGGAGGGTTAGGGAAAGCAGCGGCGATTTCTTCAAGTTCCTCAAGTTATCGGTCCACGTTCCAGTCTTATCGGTGAAGACTGACCCACCCCACCCTTACTTATGTCGTGTCATCGGCACGACCCACATCATTTCTCCGTCGGACTTTTTCGTCGTGAGATATCTCAGTACGCGTGCAGCCCCACTCATCCTCGCGTCGGCCCATCCGCTCATACCGTAACCGTTTTTCTCAGGCTATGGAGCATGGAGCTGAGTAGCCATAGTGCAAATCCCCAACGTTACTCAACGCGTTCACCGCAATTCGATTTGCTCTCGACCTCTGTGTTCATTCTCTCTGGGAGGCAGTCTCTGACCTTCTCAGCTGCATACAACTGGGTGCAATATGAGGCTCCTACGGCCGCTTTGAACAACAAGGCTTCTGATTGGTACCTCGAGTTCCCTATGGATGATCATTTGCTCCCTTTGGACCTTACAATCTACGGTGCATCCGCCGACACGAGGCTTGAAAGATCTCTCCCACTGCGGCCTCTTCCAGTGCAATCCGGCAAGGTGTATACCCTGCCAAAGTCAGAAAGATCATGGTTCCCACCCCAGATTGTGAGTAAAGAGAGTCAGTCGCTGCAAACCCGCTGGCTGACATCTTCTACTTCCCTTTGTTTGGTGTGGGATTGTTTACCAAGTGGCTGGTTTTAGGGTCAATAATACGTGTGCACCAGGGAGTTAATCGCCCTGAAGACGATGACCAACGTCCTCAGTTATCTCAAGATCCAGAGGGTTGACCATGCCGAAGTAAGCAAGGCAAAGCGGGTCACACCCTACTCGGTGTTCACATTTCACGGTTGAAAGGTAGCCCGATGGCTGAACCACCATTCTGGGTCACTCTGATCTGTCAGTTGGTTATCGTTGTCGGGTACTTCTTATTCTATCGCGATGAACAACCCGGTGCGTTCATCACCTATTTCACTCCCAACGCGACAATTGATGAAAATGCCACTTCGCCACAGCACGACTACGATTTACGAACACGCCTCCGGGACGCTGTAGGTTGAACTGGAGAAGCGAACGCATCAGCAACAGGTCCCTGGAAAGGCGTGGGCTCCAAAGGAGGGGATCTCAGCCATAAGGCGATTATCTCTTCTGGACCTTGTCGAATTGGATAGATCTGGCAGCCGCCCGAAGGTTAATACAAACTGAACGGACCCCCACAAATTTCAGTGTCCTAGCTCGTCCGATGTTCTCCTTCGCGAGCGTAACCATTCCTAGGCCGCTGAAGTTCGAAGCCAGAAACCCACACCGAGCCCACGAGGGCGCAGCGTTCGCAAAATAGGTCCCAGCGGCAACCGTCACGTATGTCACTGCAATTCAAAAACCCACAAACCCCCACAAGGGCACACGTCTTAGTGCAAGGTAGACCGTCTGGAGTACCGGCGGTTTTCTGGAACCTGTGTTCAGAGAAAATCTATATCTCTGGAGGTACGACCATGACGAGTGCATGGCGGGTACAAAGCTGACCAGCGGGACGCGAGGGTTCAACGTTCAACGTTCACCGGTATCTCGGGTTCATGGCCTCCACGATCAACGGTTCTGAGGGTACCGGTCGTTCTCTATCTCTGAAACTCACCCAGCAACTCCGAGAATCCACCCACCCCTCTCTCGTCAAGGGACCGACAACGGACCAGGCAACCGCTTCGACCCCCGTCCCAAAAAAGCTCGTGCACAAGGCCGTTCCAAAGTCTCGCTCCCTTTGTGAGATCAAACTCGAAACTCCGATTCGTCCCCTCCAACCTTGAACACGCCAACTTCCTCCGTTCTCAACCTCGCGACGGAACCTTCAGCCGGTCTACGCCTCAACGTGGCCATCACCAACCTGCATCCATTCACGCATTCCATCCGTTACGAGCAAGCGCACCGGTTCAGGAGGTTTATTGTCGATGATATAAAATTGCCACCCGTTTGGGGAGACGCCTTCCCAGCCGTCGCATCAGGCCCCGAGGAACTATGAATTGACGTCCACCCCAACTACCCGCCTCTCGGATTCCTCGTGCCGATCTTCGACGGTTCGTTAACATTACCAAAACTTCAGTCGCCCCAACTCCGTAACATTCCGTTCTGGGCAATGGGAATGTTTAAGGGTCTCATGCACCTCGAGTTCACCAACGGGGTCCGGATACTACCCTTGTTCGTACCCCTGGTTCTTGAAATCATCCACGAGAGCCCATTACTCGAGACGATGGCCACCGAAAACTGTTGTACCCTTCCCGATCCTCGATATACGTGCCCCGTCGCTCCTCTACCGAACTTACGCCGGCTCCGCGTGACTGTCGTCTCCCTCGGATGTTATCGCACCGCAACCCAAGTTCGTTTCCCAACCACGTCTCGGTTTGAAGTTTGTTTACATTCCTTCGGTCTTAGTGTATATCTCACCTGCCACCACGAAACACAACGGCCAGCATGCGGCTGCTCTAGCGTTCCCTGTTCCGAGTCAATATGCGACCCAGATCTCCAAACTACACTCTCACTTCCCCCAATGCCCCACCCCGATGATGACCCAAAGCATCTCCAGCCCACTTGCCACACCATTGACCCCAACTTCTGGGTCAAGCAATTCGCCGAACACCACCTCTGGGTCTATCTCTTCCGTTCCGCCCTTGAACTCGAACAGTTCCTCCACAACCTTGCCTGACGTCTCGGATGACATCATAAAGGCTCAGAACGTCGTCAATCCCTTACTTGGTTCTCCGCCCCCGCAACCGGGGCCTAGCAAGTTGTTCGCGAACCCGAACGGGGTGAACTCTACCACTTTAACGTTTGCCGTTCAGCAGGTGCATGATATTCCGTCCTCACTAACGTCCGTGTTACCTGAAGAATTTTCGAAGCATCGCGCAAAGGTGCGAGCTATCCTGTCTAACCTGGTCGGCCCGAACGGGGAGCAACTCTCTTCATCAGATCCGTACAACACGACGGTATTCGTCGGCAGCCTGTCTCCTCGAGGTCAAGGTTCTGGCCAGGGAAAATTGAGGGTTTGTCCAATTCATCCGCAAGCCAGATTCCGAGCGGGGCAATCGAAAAGATGCAAGGTTTTCTAATTGGAGGCAGGAGGGTTCGATTGAATTGGGGATGCAGCCAGTGTAAGTGAAACTGATCTGGGTCGGGGGGGTTGGCTCACTTCGTTTGGCATAGACAAAGCTGCCCAGACCACGCAGACTGCGGCCATGCGAAGCCACCGCTAACCGCCTCCGATGCAGACCCCAATGCAAACCTCATCGCCGCCCCCTGTTCCGCAACAGCAGGCCCAGCCTAACATCACCGGAGAACAAGCCATGAGTGCACGCTGATGGCCGCAAGACGACCTAGGAGCCAGTTGGAGCCCGACCAAACAAGAGCTTCTCTCCCACTGCCGGCGAGAACTCATCCAACCTTCCATTGAGTGGTAAAGCTTCTTCGGTTGGGTCCAGGTCCAGATCGCGGACGGGTACCGGCGCAACAACTCCATGCTATGGGCCATTCTTCGATGCTTCTGCCAGCCAACTCTCCCCTCGATCTTCGAGCCAGCAGGACAGCAGCACCTCGACTCATCACGACTCGTCTGCTCGGACTCTTTCCCCCTGGATGCAGCGAATTCGACGGGCAAGATCCCATTCACAACCTGAGTGGGGCGCTGGTGAGCCTTGACCTCGACAATAACAACAGCCAGAGCGTTCCGGCTTTTATCATCCTCCACAAGGGAAAAAAACCAGACGGGGATTCCCGCGTCGTGCACGTGGCACCGGGTGGTAAGCAGCGCTGGGCCGGTTTCACCCAAACACTGGAACGGGCCCGAACTCGTTGCTGTGCGGTATACCGCTGGGGCCGCATGTACACCGAGGCCATTTAAGTCCTGTATTATACTTTGTTAGAACTCATTCACTGTGGCTGAGGAGGGTCCTGGGGTGTGGTACGCGTTTCTCGCAGTGAAGGGGCCGTATTTGTAGGAAATGTAAACAAATTTATAGCGGCACCAAGTTACAACTCGACGGCGGGTTCTTCGTCGCCACTATAATCATTGCCGTTATAATCATTGCCGTTATTCACCTTGTCCCATTCCGCACGCTCTCCATTAAGCGCATCCCCACCCTCGTCCTCCTCACCCTCTTCCTCCTCACCCTCAGCCGGCTGGCTATCTGGTCCCTCCCCGGGATGTTCATCCGGACCGCCGTCAGGCTCATCATCAGGGGCGGTGGGTGTTTCGATATCTGTGGCACTTCCACCGTGGCCGATCCCCCCACCTAAGTACCGAACGAACATGTCTCGATCGGCAAAACTACGATTGTTAGTCATGAGCGTGGGCCCTTTTAAGCACACTTACATATTTACATAGAAGTAGGGCCAGTCCTCGAGTTCCCCAGAAGCACGGGCACCCGTTTCCCCTGCATAGGGCATCAATGGCGATGTCTGCCCATCAGCAAATGCCGGAATAAGGTGGCAACCCCGAACAACCTCTGCTGGGTCCAAGAAACCAAACGCGTCGGGGCCACCGTGAGGAACAAATACCATCTTTGGTAGGCGGGTGTGCCGAAACTCCGAGCGGTGGCCTGGCTCGGCGCCTAGCCAATGCGCCCAGAGGAATTCCATGCGGTGGGGGGGCCTCGCTGTAGACTCTGTGTTCATGTCAAACACAGAGGCGTGGTACACCCCCAGGGCTTGTGCGTACCAGAATGGGTGGGCATTTCTCGCAGTCTCGCCAGTCTTGACCATGACAAAGGGGTGCGTGCGGGGGTTGGCAGTGTCTTGCTCTCGGCGAACGTCGTATGTGGTGTAGTTGATGCGGAGGGTCTTAACAGAGAAGATCTTGTTACCAACAATGCAGACCCAGGGGCGATCTTCATCCGTAATGTTTTCATGGAATTCCGTATCGGAGTCACGACCTAACATCCGCACAAGAAGATGCTGGCGGAGTTTTGGGAGGAAGTCCTTCCAAGTCTGTGGTCAGCTTGCACCCTTGCACGCAACGTGGAGAGCTTACCTACTTCACGAAGGGCGAAACAGTTTGGAAACCAACATGACCAGAGAAGTATCTTCTGCAGCTGAGAGCCCAAGATTTGGGAACCAGTGCGCAGCTTCAGAAGCTGGGTCTGCCAGGCCGGAGGTAATCAAGAATCCCGCCAGCGAGTTCGGGGGGTATTTGGGCCCCGTTTTCACCACATTGGCAGGAAGGGAATGTCGCGAGCTGGTGGAGGTGGTTGAAACAAGAGGGGGCTCATGGTGGGCAGCCCTGGCATGCCCATTGGTGTTGGTGGTGGGGGAGAAAGAGACTTTGGGGAAAGGCACACGCTCATGCAGTTCGCTGCAGCCTGCAGAACCTGTGCCGCTGCAGAACTCCCAGAGTAGAAATGTCTCCACCCAGCAACAAGGCTAAGGCAGGTCGTCCAGTTTCATTCACTAGGAGTCTGCAGGGCGGAGGGCCACAGAACTGGCCGCTGGCAGAGCTGCCTTCGGCGGTTGCCGGCCCCGCGCCTGGCCAGTACCCTCAAGGATCACGTTGCCTTTTTTGGCCGCCTTCTGTTTCGGCAGCTGCCATAGCCCATTCCGGCCATGCACCTCTGCGCCCAAATTTTCGCCTCCCACTGGCTCTGTGTTTTCGTGCTCTCTTCCTACTTCGCCACTGGCCTCCACACTATTTCATTCAGTTGTTTTCTCATCATCGGTGCCAGCCCTTCATCAGCAAACCGGTGAGGAAATTATATGGAATCGTGGTGGCCGTACGGTGGCCCGCAATGCCCACAACGGACCACGGTGGCTAACGATGGCCGGGTAGCGAAAATGACTCGCCGCGGTGGCGTTGCGGCCACATGGTGCATTTCGCAACCTTCCGCAGCGCTCCCAGAATGTTCCAAGCCGTTGCCAAACTTGGCCTGCGGTTTTCCTCAATCGCGAGGTATCGTGAGTTCTATAGTAAAGGGTTGTACATCGTGATAAGTCTAAATCATTCTGAGGGATTGCAAGCCTAGCCACAGTGTTGTGTCCAACCGGCGATTTTCACACCCGGTTCACGATATTTTGGTTCATTTCACAACCCTCATGCACGTGGGAGTTAGAAACACATTGTATTGCACTACACTAGCCTACTGATCAGGGAACAGACCCAGAGTGTCTACGAGGGTTTAACGTTTAACATTGAATATCCGCCTCTCCCCGCATTCGTTACTCAGCGAGCAGGTCGCGTGAGAAAACCTTTCTACAGTATGGCGGATGGATGGGGAATGGGCTAAGATCAGACGCGTAGGGACAGAGTTCTCACCCCAAGACCATTGGGAGGGTGGCCGGAGATCCTGATGCTAGGAACATCAGACTCGGGAGACAGGGATAGGATCCCAAGGAAACCGATGGCGGCCTCGAGATGGGCAATCGGGTTGTGGAATCGTAGCGCGAAAGCGGTGGGCTGATTGCAACGTGGGGGTTACCAACCGCATTATCCTTGGCTTTGTCCTTAGCGTGTCTGCCAGGTAATCCGTCTCTGGGGCCGCAAGTCCATGGTGGCATTGAATGGGTGCTCCTGGCGGGTATAGCGAGAGCGTTGCGGAGTTATGTGGGGCACCGGACGGCGGCTTTGGAATCGCTGGCACCGTTCGGGATGTCGCGAGAGTAGAACGTCTCCCATGGGGCAGAAATGGCACCCAAGGGCGTGGCGGCGTTGAGTGGATGTTCCAGCGATTGATACTGAGTCTCTGAGACCATTGGCGATGATATCTTTGAGATCTGCTGAACGTGTTGGGAAACGACATCGCGACAAGGGGAAACCAATCACAACAAGCACGTACTCGTCCTGATCAGCCCGCGCGTCAAATACATCGCATTCTTCCTCGAGGGGAACACCTGGTGTACGAGTATATCGTGACATCGAGCTGGCGCTTTGCGTGTTGATTTCCGAACTTCTGGGACAGTTCGCGACAACTCTATCACGATCTTTGAGGTGCGGGTGGATGGGGATTGGAACCTTGACCTCTGGATCGGAAGAAGATGCTAACAAGACAGGAACGTCCTGTGCGGGAACGTGGGAGTATGCGGAGGTGGAAACAACAAAGGATGGCATGAAGAAAACAAATTGGAAATGGAAGTGGAAACGCGAGCAGAAGTCGAGATAATAGAGACAGAAGGAGATGATAAAGGAGATGTGAAATGGATAGGAATCGAGATTCGTGGTTGAGGAATGAAAGATGGTATAGCTGAGATAAGTTCTGAGGTGAAAACAAAAGGTGGGGAATGTCCGGAAGAAAACGGGATAAGACACGACCAATAAATGGGATAGAAAGGTGAAGAAACAAGTTACCGGGACGATGAAGGTGGTGAAGGGGTGAAACCGAAAACAGGGGAGACTCGAGGCCAGGAACCAAAGGATCATGCCCAATCATACCACGTGTCACAAGGCCTATGTGCGGATCGAAAAACATGGCAGGGGAGGAAGATGAGGACCTTGAGGTGCCTTATAAAGGCGCAGGGCGCTACAAATCAACCACGAACACCAGATTGATAGTGAAGTTGCAGGACTACGTGGGGGTTGAAGGGACTTGTCGAAGACCGCGATATCGCTGCTACTGTTCCTGAGTTCCTCTGGGTGATCTAGTTCATCAACACGGGGGTTGGGCAAGATGTTGAAGATCTTCGTGCACTCGGTGTTGGGATCTTGACTGGGGTCGAAGTGCCTGGCAATGCGAGAGACTGAGTCCCGAAGGCTCGCTACAGTCACGTGAGGCGTTGCGAGACGTGTCGGAAGTGTTGACTTGGACTCAAAGGATGATGAAGAGGGGATCTCGTGATCAGAGACGAGGGACTCCGTGCCGTGATCGTGACAAGTAGGGAAGTCGGCAGGTGCGCAGTCAAGGGTGTGGTGAATGAGGGCCACCAATTAGATAATAAACTCAGGATGCAATTCGGGATCTTCAGGAGGAGGTTCTGGTTTGGATGTACTCGGGATCGTTGGACGGTGAGGAGGTTCATGGAGGTACGCTTTATCGAGGCTTGTAATGCTCTCAGAACGTGTTGCCAATTCATTCTTCTGTTCAGAAACTGCGTCGAGAAGCTCGTCGACGATAACTTGGGCTCTGATATCAAAGGCAAGATCCTCAAAGGGCACAATCTTCGACGGCAGGAGGCTCAACATCGGAGAGCATGGACTCGGGTTTGGGTTCCGGCTCGAAGGACGGTTGGAGGTACCAGCCGAGAGGATCCTCATCCTTGTGAGTTGATGCCACTTTGCGACACGTTGTGGGTGTGTCGAGCGCTTCGGAAGACACTTCAAAAACCTCGCGAGTGGAAGCGGTACCCTCGACACGGATGCGGAGCTTGTCCCAGTGGGGAGTGTCAACCGACTCTGTGCTTCCTGGGAGAGTTCATCGTTGGAGGCAACCACATTGGATTCATCCCGACTCATGAAGCAGTGGTGGCGGTGGTGAGAGTGGCGGTGAACTCGCGGGGCACTCGAGGGCGTGGCGATTGGTAGGAATGAATCTCCTCGTCTTCCGTGATGGGTAGGATGAGCAGGGGGGTGGTGAAGTGGATCTGGCTCAGCAAGATCGGGTTTGGGGTCATACAAACTGAAATGGACCTGCTGGCGGACCAAATGTTCGATGGAATGCGGAAGGATGATCGGTGGCGACCGCGAGTCTGGGGGAGAAGCAGGTGGTATCGAACTGGTTTGTTCGCCGCGCGTGGACATAGGGGAATTGGTGCGGGATGCCCAAGCAACTTTTGTGCCGCTCTGTGAGATTGGACCATCCATCCTATTCGACACGATAAGTCCAACAGGCCGACCAAAGACGGCGGGAGAATAAAGCCTTTTGCGTAGCCGTAAAACTCTCCGCTCTTGTTGACCCCGAATATCAGGTAAACGTCTGTGCTAGTTCGGTACGCCCGGTCGAGGATGTCCTCATTATGTCGTTGAGTAGCCCAATAACCCTTCTCAGCGCTAAGATCCAAGTCGTACTAACGAGGAGGGGATGTAAGTTCAGGATATCAAACAGCTGAAGGACGAAATATACATACACTTACCTGAGTTAAGGACTTGAGGATGAAATAGCGTTTTGGGAAGTATTGGGTAAGAACGCTCGACGTTGTGGACGCGAGAGATCCTGACCCACTACCGCCAGACCTTTCAAACGAACGATTCTCATCCCCTCCCCCACCGCCCTCCTCGTCACTGGTCAAGGACAGACTTGATGTACCCTGAGTCGCATCATCGACTGGAGACTTGTTGCCAATCCTCGCCTTCTGCCTCCGCTCCTGAACCCACTTGGTGTGCATGCCCATGCCCCGCTGGCCACCAACCCCAGCCCTCAGATCATCCGTTTTCCTCCAGACCCGACAAACCAAGTTTGGACATTTTGGATCCTCGGGTCGGATTTTCCGGCCACTGAATCGGGTAATTGCAGCAGTAAGGTGAACTTCCGTCTCGAAGTTCACGAACGCGCAATTCGATCGGGCGGTGGGAAAAATGGACGAAACGCCGGCATTCTGTTCTGTCGCTCCCTCTGAGGGGTCTGGAGGCTTGCCGAAGAACTCCCAGAGCTCCTCGATGGTGGTGTCCGGAGGTACATTCCCCGCCCACATTACCCATTCCGACCTCTGGGGTGGGGTGGGGTGATATGGCCGACGGACCGCCCCCTTACCAGTACGTTGGGGTGACGGTTGGACCGGCGGGTCCGATTGTGGGGAATGTCTAATTCTGGGAGGTATCGAGTTTGACGAACGGGTGTGGATGGGGGTGAAGGGATGCCGTGGGCCAGTGAGGCGAGGAATGTGGAGTTCTCAATCCTCGTCTAGAGATGAAAATGTGTCAGCACATCCAATCGTGATGAGGAGTGGTCGAAGGGATGTGGTCGGTCGGATGTACGGTTTTCTTGCAAAACCGTCAATTTTACCAAAAAAGTGCACACAAGTCATGTGGCTTTGGTACAGGTGGGTCGGTAGAACGTCAAGTTCATCATCGAGTACGGGACAATCGTTGCAAGAGCCCAGAGAGCACGTAAACCGTGTGGCGACTTGGTTGTGGGCACAAGTCAAGTATCGTGTGAACATCCTGCAGGATCGGTCAGCAGCTTTACACAGTTGATTGGGACACAAACAAACCATTGGCATGGGGAAGTCATAGTTTTGAGTAGTAGAATCACAAGGTCCCTCCCACAGTTTCGATCGGGCGGGTGAGAAGGTCCGGAGGTAACGCCATCGAGTGGCACCGGTGGGATCGTCATGGTGGACTCGTTCAGCTTGAGCTTGTAAATGATGACTGCGAACAGGATGTCAGAACACGCTGATCCAGGATGAGAAACGGGGATGCGTACTTGTCTTTCCAGAGTCCCAACATCAGCAACCATATCACCCGACTGGACATCACAATGGTTCCATCGGGACGACGTCTGCGTTTGTAATCATGGCCGCGGTGTTCCCTGGTTCTTTCTCGGTCACAGTAGCAATCCCTGCTTCTACTGCGACGATGTCCGGGGCTGCTCCTACTGTAGTGGTCTTTGTCTCGATCCTGACGGCTTCCATCTCGTTGCTCTCGGGAAACGGATCTCTGCGACCTCTGCTGCAGGTGGTGTCGACTGAGTGGGTTCTAGACCTATTGTTTAGCATTTGTCAGCTATCGGAGCGCCAAGTTAGAGAGTATGGCGAAGCAGGACGTACGGCTTCCGGCCGGGAGAGAGCTCCGCATCTAAACGGCCCACCGCCATCCTGCCATTTGGTGAGGACATTTCCAAGGCTCGCTATGTGTTTTCGCCGCTCAAGCTTGAAGGGCGCGTTGACAAACAGACATGAAAGAATGCGAGGGAATAGGATCAACGGGGAGAGAGGGAGACCAAGCACAAAAGCGGCCGGAATGCTTCCCCGAAACGACACGACCATCCGCTCTGGAAGGCGGGGGTGAGCATAGCGATAGTTAGGAGGGTCGAGCATTGCGTTAGGTGGGAGAATCTGAACTCCAAACGGTACCGGGAGTGAGAAAGGGAGAGGGATGTGGCTCCTTCAAGCCCATTCGCTGTTACCCAACCTTCCTAGGAAGCAGGGGGGGATATCACAGCAGTTCTGTCAGGACAGTCAAACGGGTTCAGGGTGAAATGGAATGGGAGAGACAGAGCTGGCGGCGAGCACTTACAAACTGTTCCATTCGGTTGCTCCCGCCGGCATTCATGTGGGAACCGGCCACGAGCCGTGTGCCACAATGGCTTTACCTTCGGTCTCAGACCCGATCGGAGATACAACCCCCTCTCTCCATCAACCACTACCTCCATTCTGTTTCCCTCTGACACGCTGTCTTTTGCATCTAACCTTAGTAGTTGGTAACATTCATTGCGCCCTTCTCTGACTCTGGGCTGACCGTAACTTCCCAGAACTGTGTTGATCAACACCTCGTCACTTCAGGCCTGGCGGACCAAGGCTAACTCTTATCATGCGCCTCGATCCAATGCCACCGCTCATCATTGATGTACTTGGCTAGTCTGGGCTGTTTTCCTCCCATTGCGGTCTGTGCAACCTAGTTGTCAGTGTTTCGGTACGCCCAGAATAACACCGTCTTCCCATCTTGGTGAACGGACGACCAGCTTGTCTCTTTGATTTCAGGGAATAGAGAGGTTGTGCAAAGCAACGGGTTACCATTTATCAGAACTGCCCACCCAATGGTCCTCACCCCCGGTCACTCCCAGGTTGCTTTGGCGCAGCTTGAGCGACTGTCTCCTGCCACCCTTCGGGTCATTATTACTAATACCGGTATCCGACCATCATTAGATTTACCCCCCCGCCGGTATGTTCTTGACATCAGTGTTGGGATTCGCAGCTTTCTTCATCTCTCTGGTCGTCCTCCGAGTCTTCTGGTTTTTCTGGAGATGCGCCACATCTCTCTTACACCAACTGCCCGGACCTGTCTCTACGAGCTGGCTTTATGTTCAAGTTCTCGACATTCTTCAACGTGAGCCCCCCCTGTCTTCTACTTTCAGTTCTGGGCTACATCATTGCAGTTTTGACCATGCACACCGTGTTTGTTCACCCCCAGGCCCCTGCCTTGTACACCACGGACGCGAGAGCCATGAACTACATACTCTCTCATGAAGCCGATGGATATCAAGATCGCGTTGACACTCATGGGGGAAGGTACGACCCGTGTCCGATAGCGTTTTGCGCCACGCAATGCATCAGTGCCAAACTCGTCGGCCCATAGGTCTCGTCTTCGCTGAAGGCCATACACACAAGACACAGGTTCGTCAAACTCCGTGCACCCAGCGGGGGATTGCCCCCTTACCCGGTTGGTTTTCCTCTCTTCCTGGTAACAACAACAGCGACGTATCATGGTGATTCGATCGAATCCATTCTATATGACATTGACTTAAATGTGACCCTTCCTATAGAGCCGTGCGTTTGGCCCTGCACAAATTCGTTCATTGATCCCCATTTTCAATGATAAGGCGCTCCAAGTTAGACCTTTCTCCTGCCGTCTGCTCAAGCGCGCCCCCCTGACCTGCCATGCACCAACAGATGCGTGATGTCTGGCAGTCTCAAATCCACGACAGCCCATCCGATGGCGTGACGGCGGATGTTCTCACTGCCATGATTTGTGTAACACTGGACATCGTCGGACTTGCAGGTCAGACTCCTTTCAATTTGTCTCTCCCACGTCCTATCATTACGTGCCAGTTGGATTGTTGAACTGGAGCCCCTGACTCGGAACCTGTGGTTCTATTCTTCTCTAGGATTTGGATACAACTTTGACGCGTTGAACTCCCGAAAGGATGACCTCAGCAGCGCGTTCGACGCGATCATGACGACGGATAACTCTCCAGCTCAATCGACCGTTGTTCCGTTGATCAGAAGCATTGCCCTGTGGATAATTTCCATTGTAAGCTCTCCCGTGCCGCCCTTGAAATCATCCGTCAACCAAACAGATCCTTTCCCTTTGAGCCCAAACAGGAGAGAGTTCGACACCGATTACCCAGCCTGGCCACCGCCATCGCCATCCACGACGAGCCTTTTTCGAGCCGACAGTTACTTCACCCCAAGTTCGCAAACCTCCGGTTTGAGCCGCCACGATCAAAACCGCTATTCCGAGGTTTTGAGAGACCGAGCCTCTCTCGTATCGCGATCCTCGTCGTCCTATGTACTATCGCATACCCGGCGCTGTATATCCTTACATTGGTGGCGAAGGATAAAACATTTGTGGTACGACTCATCGCCGCCATGTGGTCTCCGGGAGTTGGGTTTGCTCTCGGATACATTCTCATCCGAATCGGAGTGCAACACCTTGAGGCAGCAAGTGAGTTTATGTTGATTTGGTATCGGGATCCTCTAAAATTTCATTCAAAACAGCTTGGGCCACTGTAATTCACATGAGCCACGAAGGTGGTGGAATGAAACTCCGCGATCTGGCTGGAAGCTCACGCAACCCCACAAGCTTTATGTCCGCCTTCGGATCCTCTGGTCTCGTTTCGGGAATCGACAAACCGCCAGGCGTTCGCGCAAATCATACGAGTCCGTCTCCAGATCATCTTCCGCTCTGCACCTTCTCATATTGTTGTAGCGGACGACCGTGGTTCTTGTTCGTAGGGTTCTTCGTCGTCTCGCCATCCTGGGTCCCACGTTACCCTTCCTGTTTGGGCGCATCATGGAGATCAAGACTTTCATCCGCGTACGTGCTAGAACTGCCTTCTTGTACTTCCTAATTCTTGAACAGAACCAACGGAAGGTATACCGTGAGGTTTTTATCGCAGGAGACTTATCTCCGGATGATGTGGCTCTGGCGACCGCCCAACTTGGGACATTTCAGGTTAGTTGGCTGTAGATCCATTCTAACCCACCCGTTCTAACACCGTACTAAGGACTTTGCCCAAACATGGACCTTGCTCCCGTATGGCAGGAGTGCGCCAGACACCGTCGAGTTCGTGTACGGCAACGAAACCATCTACTTCGCCAAACCGAGTCTGTCACAGTTCGTCCCTGGCGGTTCCGGTGCCGGGACTTTCAATATCAATCAATCCGCGTCGATCAAGGAAACCCCCAACGATGCCCCTGCGTTGAAGAGTAAGGGCGATCCTGTAAGGGATACTGGTGCGGTTCTACGGTATGTCCTGCCTGCCTGCCGGAGATGTAGTTTGGCGTCCTAAGATTCGCCATCTTTTAGGTATCCTCAATGGGGGACCAGGATTCATTGTAAGAAACTGCCAAACCCTGAAGTTAACTTGTAAGTAACTCGACACACTTTCAAACCAACCCGCTGGCTGATTCGTTACTATCAAGGATACCATTGTCGAACCAAACATACACCTACGTCTTCCTTCCTCAAGATCTTCTTCGAGACCTGTTCGGGCTGTACGGTATGAACCTACCAACAGCGCTCACGAAACCAGATCTTACGCGCTTAGGCGCGAATGATACCGTCCCGTCAAATATCGACCCCTCAAAGATCTCTTACCTCGGTGGGTTCTTCTGTCCCCCCTCGACTTCTTCGCATTTAACCCCCGCGCCACAGTGAACTGGTGGAACAATGGTGTGGCCCATAGCTTTCGCACCCGGACGATTCTCGATCCAGATGCGATTGGTGATCAAGGGTGGATGGCTGTCGAGACGGTTCTCATCCGACTCAATACCAGTTTCACGCCTTCCGGTCGTTTCCCTGTATACTCGAATGAGTCGCTGCCGGATGCAAATGGGGTGGAAACCAGGATCGGTTACGATGCTGCAGTCTGCGTGCGAAGATACGAACCTTGGATCATCGAAGCATACAATGCGTCCGTCGGATCCCCCTCTGCTCTTCGAATTGTCAAGAAAGGGTATGGCAGTGCCTTGCCATCGCCGAGCGGTTTTATCCATGGAACTCCAATTGTTGGCACGAGAAATCTCAACACGACGGGAAAGAACCCAGCGTTCTACGTAGCTCACGACAACAGCATCAATCAGATGGTGAAAGATAATGGTCGGGACCTTTTTTACGTCCCCTCTCCTACCGTGGGTCCCATCGTGCCCTCGCGTCCAACGTCTGTCCTAACCTTGACCTACTCCGTAGGCCGTTTCTTTCACCGGAGGCGCTGGACCTGAGGGGTATGTCGAACTATCTCCAGACCAGTTTGCCGTTATCCGCGCACGGGTCGACGCGGCCAACGTTCTGCCGTACCTCGCAGGTTCGGGGCCCATCGTCGCACAATCGTACCGGGATCAGACGCTAGCATATGTCATTTACAAGAAGTGGCAACTGATAGGCCTCCCGGTGCTTGTCTTGATTCTGGGAATCATTGGCGAACTTTTTGTGCCGACCCTACCGCTAAATATACCACGAAGAGGATTTGGGGTTTATAGTTGGTTGGTGCTGTTACAATCTCAGGTATTCAAGTCCGGTCGCATTCTATGCACAAGGACTAACCAGCCGTTGAAATACAGGAGCTGCGGTTTGAGGTGGCTGATGACCTTGATAAACTAATGAGTCTCGATGAGTTGGAGGAAAAGTTGGAGGACAAGCAGATCAAGTTTGTTGTATAAAAAGGCGCAATTTGGCTTTTCCGAGTTGCACACCGCTGCTCTCTTCTTATGCATAGGGCGGAGCAGTACCACCGTGACAATGTGTAATACGGTAATATGTAGTCTATTGTAATACATCGTTCGGCACGCATGCCTTTTTGTGTAACACGAGCTCACGTGCCCAGTATCGCAGCAACACAACTGCGAAATCAATCGTCCAAAGGACGCCGATAAACAAACTGGGGGGACGCAACTGTGGAATGCGGACCTATTGAACTTGAACTTTGGCTTGTTGATCTTGCTCCGCGTAATGCCCATCGGCCCGAACCGTAGAGGCAGCCGCTTCAACTCATCACGGGCGCTAAGCCACAAGTCGGCTCACACGAGCTCCCATGATTCAAGACAGCGCGTCCCACGGCGCTCTCAAGATCGGTGAACTGACGAGGGTCATCCCCGGTTATCTCGTCTCTATCAACCAAGAAAGCGCCGTAAATCTCGCTTGTGCATGTCGGTACCTCGAAGAACCCGTCCTCAGCACGTTATGGGAGACGCAACCATTCTTGCACCCCCTTCTGATGATGTTGCCTGAAGATACTTGGGGTCAGTGGGGAAATGCGGATTATACCAGAATCGAGGTACGTGACCCGAACCTCCCGTTGGGGAGATCAAACGCTCAAGTTTATGCTGCTTCAGTTGAGGATCGTGAGGGATCCACCATCGGAGGCCTGGGATAGGGTCAGGCGCTACGCGAAGTCCGCGTCCTCGAGTGGTCAACCCTCGGGGAGGAAACCTTCCGCATGTTACGCGTAAACTCGCCTGCTGGCGGGTGGTTCCCAGCGTTGCAAGATTTATTCTGGATCATCCCGGAACACAACCTCCCTCACGCCGACCTATTCTTCTCTCCGCATTTGAAGAGGGTCACCATAAACGTATCAGTGTCATGGGGCAGTACCAATATCCCTCGCAATGTCCTACCAACTATTACCTCGATCCTCTCCGTGTTACCGACATCCGTTCTCCAGCTCCTAATCGATGGTCAATCCGACCCGATTGAAGAGGGCACAAACGTTGGTGAAGTCGAAGAGGTGTAAATACCCCCCAGGTTGTCTTCTTGGTGAAAGACTTGAGGTCGGACGGCGCCTTGATGGTGTGACACAGGGAACACGGAGGACTCTGACGGTACTCTGTTACTCCTTTGCCTCCGGTGCCGTTGCCCTCTCCTGCGTTCCCCGTTTCCGGCTGTTCGATGACTACTCTGAGTTCTTCGGTGAACCAGAATGAACTACCATCAGATAACCGGTGGGGAATTCAAACACCTTTAACGAATTGGAGAGGTGCTCAGTGGTAGGGTACACCCTACCTCCACGCGCCACTGGGTGGGTCGAGAGGCTCGTGAACCCATGGTGAGGCTAGAACAATATCCTTGGATATTAGCGCGAGTTCCTGCGGAGTCTGTTCGGAACGTGGATGCTCTAGGAATAAAGAATTTGAATCGAGATCTTTACCAGGCGATTGCACCCCAGCTGCAAGACGGAGTGTTTCACTAGTGGGAAGTTCACTCCAACTAAGTAAAACTAAGGCGGTGCCACTTCACGGGCGCTAGGTTCTTATGCAGTCGACGACTCAATACTCGACCACCATGATCGATGATAGCACACCCCATCGTATTTTCAAGATCAGCGAATTGACGAGGGTTATCGCCAGTCATCTCACACTTACCGGCCCGGAAAGCGTCGTGAACCTCGCTTGCGCATGTCGATACCTCGAAGAACCCGCCCTCGGCGCGTTATGGGAAACACAGTTTTCGTTGTGTGTCCTTCTGAGGGTGTTGCGTGAAGAGACTTGGGTTTAGGACGATACGACGTCTGGGGCGGTACGTGGTCTAGATGCCCCGTTGGAGAGGTCCGAGACTTAACCTCAGAGTTATGTCAGTTGAGGATTGTAGGGGATCCATCGCCAGAGGCCTGGAACAAAGTCCAGCGCTACGCGTCCTGGATGCGCCACATTTGGGTGGATGAGTCGCCACACCCCGTGGAGGACCTGTACTGCAAATTGCGCCTCAATTCACCAGTTGGCGGGTGGTTTCCAGCATTGCAAACTTTATCTTGGAGCATCACAGAATCCAACTTTCCCTATGTCGACCTGTTCTTCTCTCCGCATTTGGAGGCAGTTTTCATTCAGGTGTCATGATCGTTGTCCCTTCCCAGAGCCCCCAGTGATATTCTACCAGCCATCGCATCAACTATCGCTATCCTGCCGGCGTCTGTCCTTCATGTCCTGCTTGTGGAGATAAATTGCCGTATGATACCCTCAACGTATCTCAAAGACTCGCTCTCCTCCGTCGTTCTCTGTTGTGGGCCATCGTTGACGGAATTCTCCTCCCCGGTCCCATTGTCCGGCGCAGCAGTAAACCATCTAGTTCAGCTCCCCCACCTCCGTACATGGCACACCGGAGATCCTCCACCCGTCTACTCCCCTTCATCGTTGCCCCTCGTTTTCCCACCCCTCATAAAATTCACACTTAGGAAACATGCTGCACATGGATGGCTTTCTCTGTTCAAACGTTTGCAGCATGGTGTTTCCACCACACAAGGTGCAACACCGTTGTCCAGGGTGGTGGAATCACTCCGATCCCTGGACATTGAAAGCTTCCCCGATCGCATCATTGATCTCCCCTTCGCCTCCACGATTCAAATGTTTCGCAACCTGGTTAGTCTAAACGTAGGGGCCCACTGTCACAACGAGAACGGCGAGGGTCAGTGTGCATTCAAGCTTGACAACGACGACATCAACAACCTTGCCATGGCCCTGCCTCAGCTAGAGTCTCTTTTCCTTAGGTGGGTGTGTCCTGAAAACACCTGCGCCACGACCGTTGTTTGCCTCCTTGTGATTTCCGTTTGTTGCATCAAGTTGCAAGAACTTGAGGTCCACTTCAACACCACGAACGTCGTTGACGATTTCAAGAACATCTCGGAGGACCCACGATTCCGAGAACTACGTTCGCTTCCGCGGTGCACACTCTCGTGTTTGGATGTCTCCCAAACACCACTCACCCTCGATGAACCCAGTCTCGAGATCGTAGTGAACGGAATGATCAACATCTTCCCAGCCCTCGCGGGGTTTACGGGCGCGAGCAAGCATGGGACCGGCTCAATGCGAGGATCTGGCATGGAAGGCGGCGTGTAGCCGCCAACACTGAGGAGTGGACGAATGACGCAAAGGATGACAGATGGCAGTATTGGGAAGAAAGATAACCCACTTGCCCACGAAATATAGGATTTAAATACAACAAACATGTCGTGGTAATCATGGAGAAAGGATTATATTACGGATCGACAAACTTCAGGGGATATAACTCTGCTCTCCCAGGTCTTGACACCAAACGCTAACTTACCTATATAAACGTGAACTGTATTGGAGGGGGAAACGAGAACCCCGCCGAGTTTAACAGTTGGATATCAGATCCTTATGTTTACCTGTGATATGTCTTCACCAGCGCTAGGCACTCGCGCGCCAGTTTCTTGATGGACACACTCTGATTCGATTGTGCGACTAGCCTTTTGGAGTTAATAAGACTCAGCACCGTGCTAAAGCCGTTATGGACAAGATGGGGGCGGAGATCATTCAAGAGCGGAAGCAGATCCTCATCCAAGAGGAAGCGAACGGCAGTATTCTCGAAAGTGCATTCCATTCCTTTATTTATTGTAGTTTTCGCGTCCGGTACCACCCCTTACATCGCTGAAACCGACTGTCGTCCCAGTCAGGATTAGCGGGTGACTGCCCGCGGGGCCAGGCGTATCGCGGCGTATCTCTTGATCTTCGCAAGAGACATTTCCTGAGTGCCATCGTACGTCACCCCGGAAAATCCGGATCTGAGAACCAGTGTGCCGATACCGACGTGAATAGAAGCGGTTCCATACACTCGAATTGTGCATTGCCAAGTTGAGATTAGTCTCATTAGAATGCAGCGGACCTCCCCGCATCCCACACCTCCACCGCTTCACTGTTTCGTGAGCCCCGCCAGGACCAAGCTGATCCTCCCTCGGCATCTTGATCCTACCAGGATAGCCTTCCGACCTTCCAAGCGAGATCTCCGTCCTCCGGCCGCATGACAGTCCTACAGAATGCGCCTGTCATCCGCTGTCTGTTCTTGGGCATTCTGTTGGAAACAGCCTGTCAAAATAAAAACAGCCGAAGACATATCAACTGAGTGCCAAGTCAAATAAGAGGTCTTGATGTCGGCGAGTAGTGCTTCAAGTTATGTCCACCAGTCCCCCCTCATCATGCGACAGCTATGTCCCTCCAAAAGTTTCTAGGAGGAAGAATGCCCCGAAAAGAGTTCTTTCAGATGATGGGCCCCAATCAACAGCTCAGCTCACAAGGGGGAGGGGGAAGAGGGCGCAGTCAGGTAAGTTACCATTGACAGGGCAGTCGCAACTGGGTGCTTTTGGAGATATGGGGAAATATCGAGACTTGACCTCTTGGGAGAGGTTAGTCAGTTGCATAGAGTCTGCTCGGAAAATGGAAGGCAGGGTACAGATTTTCCTTACCCTGTGAGTTCATGGGTTCCGCAGGGGTCTGGTTGACGCAATGCTTACTAATGTGCTCAGCTCGAATGGGGAGCACCATGTAGTTGACTCTGCATTTTGCAGGGATAAATGTCCCCAAAAGGTCTTCTTTCACGTGAATTTGAATTCATTGGACAGGCCTAACACATTTGCCATAGTTGATTCAATTCTATGAAAGTTGTTTATTGTGGCCATAGGGAGGGGGCAAATGTAATGGGGGCAGAAGAACAATTGATAGGATGGCTGCGAGCAGTGCAGTGAGGGGCTAGAATTGACATAGAAGAGGTAGAAAAGGATCGCCTGAAAAAACCCACAGCATGCACCTCTGTTTTGTGTGCCCAAGAAAAGGCTCAATGTAGTGCCTCGTGAAAGACATTGGCAAAATTGCACGCTCAGGGTCTGGCCTGGTGGAAATCACCGGACCAGACATGAGCGTGTCCGGTCAGGTGGATGCTGGTGGGCCAGACGGAACCATGCCTGGCCAGATGCTCCGCCGGTTCTCCTGGTCTTGGTCGGAGACCAAAAACACTCAGACGCTGGAAAACACCATCCCCATATATGATAAGCACTGGCTATTCCTTCTAGGAAAGGCCAGCTCAAAATTTGTTTCCACAGCGTCAGGGGGGCACAAGTATTATAAGAAATCTAAATAGAGTGGCTGTGACTCGCGTTCAACGGAATCATCTGACAGTGGGTTCCAGAATCTCCATGTAGGGAAAGCACAAGTCACGCGGAGAGCGTTTTCCTGTCGGGGTTCCCGAACCTCGAGAAGGCACACCACAAATGACCAGGAATTTCAGGGTTCGCCGCGTGTGCAACTGGATGGGAAGCCAGTGCCACATGTCCATCCAGGAGGAAGGTCAGAAATGCAACAAAAGAACCCGTATATGATAACGCCCCCAATAATGGCACTGGCAAGACAGGTATTCGCCCCAGCTCTCTAGACATCTCGTCAACATATGCCTTGAGCCTCCTGACACCCTTGCAGACGACCTCAGCCGAAATAATAATATTGCCTTATCTTGATGTTTGGTGCAGTTGGGAATGTTACTATTGGCTCGTTAGCAAATACGATGCAGGAATTAATCTACCATCCTTGTAAAGAGGAGCGCTGTTCACAACCTCGCAGAAGCTCTCAATGAGCTGTTGACCAAACTGTTTAGCAAGGGCATAGCTCTCTCCGAGGGTAGGATCGCAGGTATTGACACTGTACTGCACAAACTGGTAAAGGTCAGGGTCGGCACGGTTGTGTATATCGATGCAGCAGGCGGTAATCTCGCAGTCAACAGCGGTGAGTTTTCCGTGGATGATGTTGTACCACATGAGCAGGGTGTCTTGTCGAGCCCCAGTTCTAAGGGGAGTCGAATCAGCAAGCTTTAAGAACATCAAAGACAGGGAGGATACCGTCAACATAGAAATCGCCGCGTTCGCGACTGGTGGCATCCAAGCGTGCTTGAAGGTTGAGCGAATTGGCCTTCTCTACGTCGTATTTGCGATCACCAGCGCGGGAGTCCTTCAGGTAACAGGAATGGAGCCCAATCTGCTGGGCGGTGAACTGGTGCTGCTCCGACGGGAATTTGAGGAACTCCTCGCTGTTCATCACGGCGCCTCCTCCTCCTCCACCACCTCCCGAACCATCGGACGAGCCGGACGACAGGGATATCCCCGATCGCTGAGCATAAAGGACAACAATGCTGTCCAACCACGTCTTCGCCTCAGCCTCAGAACCCAAGCATTTGGCAGGCTCCATGGTGGTACCAAGGAGAACGCTGTCCGCACATTGAGGCCTGAGATCCCAACTCTTTGAAAGGTGGGACTTGATAGCAAAGTAGGACATACTTCGACGTTGAAGTTGACAATCTCCAAGAGGCGGTCCGCCTTACGTAAAATGTCATCAACAACCTCACGAAGGGCAGAGTCGTTAAAGGAGGGGGAAATCCTGGAGGGGTTTACAGCACACATAGCATAGTTGGAGCAGTTTTCAGAGTCGCGCTCAACACGACGTCCACGAGTGAGGAGATGGGGAGGACACCGGCGACTGAGGCAAGGGCGGAATATTCTCCAAGGGAGTGACCGGCAAAGACAGCGTTGTTCAGAATGGGTATGGAAGACGAGACTTTCTTTAGCTTTGATGGACTCGACAAAAGCGGTGGGAGGGATAGGATACAAACGCGCTGTGGGCCTTGGTCGAAAACTGCATCAATGTCCTCTGCTTACCGTAGAGAATCCTGAGAGGGGTGAGAATGACGAAACAATTCATAACGTACAATGGAGAATGTCTAACCTTCTTGAACCAAATTTCGAATGAGGCATTGAGGATTGGAACGAACGGAACAGGCTTTGACCAGGACGCTGAGCAATCGCGAGGAAGTAAGCCTTGTCCTCAGCGGAGACGAGGTGGGTCATCCCTGCGGGATACTTGAAAAGCTCCTTGACGAATGTATGCGGTTGATCGAGAGAGGCAAAAGACCGAAGAATTGAGGGGACCCGTCGGCCACCGTTGACACCAGCGGATCTCTCCCCGATAGGGCGGAGCCAGTCACCGGTGAGATTCCTGAGGGAGAGATCGACCAATTGGTTTTGGTAGGACACGAACGTGAGGTGAACCATTCAAAGAACGGTCTCCTCGTAGGACATGTCGCCGAGGCCCTCCGCAGCTGTACCGTCCTTCGTCCACCCAAACCAGGGCTTCTGGAAGTTCTTGTTGAGTTCCTCAATAATCTCTGCCCTACGTTCAGCCAACCAAGCAGCTTGCTTATCCTTTGGCATGGCGAAGATGGTGTTGTCGAACTATTTCCATGACGCGATTCCGTACGTGACAATCTTGTGGATCGGCTCGCCCAACTCAGAGCGAATGGTCAGAATTCCGCCAGTCTCCTTGTGATAGGTGCCTTCCCACTCCCAGCATCAGAATCCAAGTACGAAACGGGCGGGCGAGGCGCAGATCCGGATAACCATGACGAGACATCAAGGCTGTGATGATAGGAGAAGGAGAATGTGCGGACAAGGGGGGCAAAGAGTTCATCAGTGATAGTCTGGATGAAGGGTTTGACATATGGGCTGTAGAGGCCGTGCAGTTTCTGGAGTTCGTCGAAATAGACCTCGTTGTGCCCTGACCGCCAAAAATGACATAGATCGACGCATCGCCAGCTTCCGCGGTAGCAAAAAGCGCCGAGGGGGGCTGACGCGGAGCATCCGTAACCCACTCGACTCAAACGTCGCGAGCGCCTTGAAGTAGGAGGAGATGGGACATCAAGATCGAAGGTGGAGGCAGTTGTGTGCGCGTCTTGGGAGGTGAGGTAGGACTCGGCGAAGAGTTTAAAGGCATTGTGCAGTGGATTAGTTCGCGGGCGCGAGGAATTAGGATCGGAGTTGACGTTTTTAGCCACGAATGCTAGAAAGCATCTACAGTTGCCTCTGAGGCGTTTTCAAGCTGGGTGGTGGTATCGATTGTGTCTTGCAAATTCTTGGAATGGCTCTAAGGATTTCAGCTGAGATCCATTCATCATGGTTGGCGGAAACCGGGATCGAGGCCTAAAACAAGAGGATAAGAGGTTGGAAAAACGAAGGCGAGGTGTGTATATATATCCACACACCCTGATCTCCCCCAACTCGAGGATGAGGGGTGCGTCACAATTGGAGCCAGGATTCCGACGTGTGCGTGAACGGACAAATGGAGTCAGACTGGAGATGGGAGGGATGGCGGGATGATGGCAGTTGAAAGCCAACCCAGAGGACTCCGTGGAGGTTTTTAAACGACCGAGCCGCCGATGAGTGTGATGTTTGGGTGTTGGCGGATGGAAGTGTAGGTAGAAAGGATGGGTTGGTGGACATCGTTGCCGCAAGTACAGGAGGGCGAGTGGGAGGTTCGCGAACATAGATATGCGCGTTGGGGGTCGCCGATCATCTCAGAGCCTGGAAGTCCCTGGTGGTCTCGCTTGTGGCTGTCCTGGAGGTGGGGCGAGAGCCCGAAGCAATTCTATAGAAGGAGAGGCATCAGTTCATGGAGAATATGACGGCTGGTGTAAATTCGCACCCACCTGATAGATTGTTGAAGTGCGCCGCTAACCGCCGAACAAGGTGGACGACAGTGCGATCCCCGACCGAGAGCGACAACCCCGTCCAACCATGGCGCGACTGTGGTGGCAAAAGTCTCTAACAGTGATTATAAATGCGATCGCTGAGAATTTGTTGGCCTTGGAACGGTTGGTTCAACGCGCTGCAAAGTCCGAGCCGCTCGTGTTATGCATCACATGTCACGTATCACATGACGAACGGATGTGGACTTAGCATTAAGCATAGCACATTTCGCCCATTGCTTGGCCGAGCATGTTGCGACCGCCATGCCGGGCCGCTGATCCAAGAATGACCATACGGTGTGGTACGCAATAATATGTTATTGACACGAACGCGAGGGCGAAGTCCTGTTGTACTATTGTTAATATACGTCAACTTTAGGCATTTTTCCTCCCCGATCTTTTTTTTTTTTTTTTTTCTCATTTCCCTCTCCGATCTTACTTCACCGGAGAACAGGGTACTTTTTCGTAAGTTCGGGTATTTTGCCACAATCGCACGTCAAAGTAGTCTGAGCATACTGTACTCACACGACCACTCCGGCGGTCACCGGTCACCACCAAACCTACCGCGCCGGCTGTAAATTTCGTCATCGGCCATCGCCCAGGTCGCCGGTGCCCACAAGCGGCGGGCCATCGGCCATCAGTCGTCGGGGGCGGGCGCTAAGGTGTTTTTCGGCGCTTGCTTGTGAATTTGGCGGAAAATTCTGCCGCCTGCTGCACAACACCACGGGCTTATGGAAAGCGAATGGATCATGCTCTGTTGCCGCCCACAGAATTCAACTCCGATCCGTGTGATGGCATTTTGTAGTGGTTTGCAGTCCACTACATTTACATAACAATCAATAACAAAAAGGGACCACCGGGAATTTGTGGTCTTTGTAGTCCCGAGACACTTGGAGCGAGTGACCACAGGAATTGGGGAATAGGAATAGAAAAGTACTAGCTCCTGCCGGTCGTCAACCGCAATCAATCCCGCTAAACGCGACGGGAAACGGATGCAGATTGAGCTCACAATGTCCAATTTTCGAACGGACCATTGCCCTGATCAGCACGCGCGCTCGGTCGAGTCTCGCATACGGCGTTCCCTGTTCGCGCATGGGCTACCAACCGGGCATGTATTGCATGCCCCGTGGAAAGCGATCCTGAGATCCGACAGTTCCCACGATCGCTACCACATCTCGATTGGGACAGACTCAGCTTCCACCGGGCGCGCAATGGATGTTAGATTAGCCTAAAAATGTAGGGAATAATTAGCATACATGTATATATCTTAAATATGAAACTTCAGAGGAACTGGATAAGTATTTGTGCAGATATTTTCAACCACACGTCCGTTTTGACACCGAGCTCATAAGTGTGTATATCGAGAGTAGGGGATGGAATCATCTGCGGGTTTTATGCGACTCAGAAGGTATGTTATATTTGATGTAACTGAACACGCTTTTACAGTGTATTACAGTGTAATACAATATCTATGATCCCGGTACCCGAAACTCCGTTGATTTCCTGTGCATCTATCTCTCTTCTGCATTGTAACGAAAGTCATTATACAGACATATATGTTGTGTTAGAATGCACTTATAGCACCTAAGGTATAGGTTATGATCCTCCCCTACTTGAGATAAAGATCTGAATTGGACAAAAAGGGGGATAATCCATGAGACGTGTTGAAAGAGGGGACGAAACACAAAAAGCAGAATAACTTACAGATAATTAATCCACTTTGCAAGCGGTTTTGGGGTTATATATTAGACGTATGGATCACCAAGTAAATGGTCAAAACAGAGTGAGGGAACAAGGAGGGACGGTGTAAGTGGGGGAGAGAGAATTTGTGAAAAATGCGTCCACAAGACGAAATACTCACAGAAAACGCACCAGAATATGTAGGACCCGTGGAAAATACATGTCTCGATGGAATGTGGGTCTGCACGCATAAGGGGAAGGTGGTGGGGGTGGCCTAGAAGCGGGTCTACCCCCCAAAGTCAGACATCTCTGTGGGAGTGTGCCTTGAAGTGCTGGCAACCTTAAAAACGTGCTAAGTGGTGTAAGGTGGTGTACTAAGCGTGTGGGTACAACCACAGAATGTATAACCGAGCATACCTTACAGGGGAGCCTTGGGAAGACACGAATACGTCTACATCTCCTGAGACATGAAAAAGAAACGTAGCGGTGTGAAAAACCTACGGATTGCTCACTAATACATACCAGAATAAGTGGCCCAACAAGCAAATCAACCGCGCATCGTGTTCGGGCGAAATCGCGATTTTGATTCTCCCCGACACGAGAGGGATATAAAATCGCGCAGCCCGGATGGGCCTGCTACAAATAGTCCACGCTGGTAAAATAGATGTATAGAATACTAGATCAATTACTCGCCCGTAGCACGTGCAGTAAAGAGATCGTTTCCACAACCCCCGGGCCCCCACCCGGGAGAGGGTACCGGGTATGCGCTGGGTGACCCGGGGTTGGTCTCAGGCCTAAATATAAGTTAGGATGATGCACCCCTACGAGGGCTAAGCACTCGGCCGGTGCTGTGGGCCCAAATCGCGAAGCGAAGGGGGGGCCGTGCGCGAGCAGGGGAAGTCCTAAGCCGTATGTTCCCAAAAAAGAAACAATCGAGCGCGCGGTGCTGAGCTGGTTCGAAAATCGAGCATTGTGAGCTCAATCTGCGTCGGTTTCCCGTCGCATTTAGCGGGATCGATTGCGGTTGACGACCGGCAGGGGTTAGTACTTGTTTCTATCTTTGTTTCGCAATTTTTGCCGTCACTCACTTCGGGGACTACAAAAGACTACAAATTCCCGAGGGTCCCTGTTTTGTTATCGATTGTTATGCACATGTAGTGGACTACAAACCACTACAAAATGCCATCACGCGGAGTTGGATTCCGTGGGCGGCAGAGCGCGACCCATTCGTTTTCCATAAGTTCGGGCTACCCACGCGGTGGTAGATCCCCACTGATTGTTTTGCCAGCCATCGCTGGCACTGCCGGCGCTTTTTTGGCCATCGCTGGCACTACCGGCGCTTTTTTCAGCCATCGGCGAGACCGCCACCCATACCGGCGGGTCATCGGTCATCCATAGACCCGCCGGCGCCTGTCATCACTCCCGGTAATCGCCGTGACCGGAGTGGTCGTGCGTGTACAGTACTATCGATCACGCAGATATCGTGCACCCCAAAAGGCATGATTGTGGAGAAATTGCAGGGACTCGTATCCTTCACTTTGCCCTCTGAAACGATGTAGAGACAGAGTAAACATGTTAAACTACCTACAGTAAAATCTAGGTCCTGGCCGGGATCAGAGGGGTGGAGCACCTCCAAAGTCAAAACTAGATATCGTGCACCAACGTGACGACTCCTGGACAGCCCTCCTATCCTGGGTTGCTGAACCTCCTGGCGGGCTTACCATGGGCGTCCGTAAAGCTTGGGTGCCCTATGGAGGAGTCTCCCCTGTTTCCCGCTCTATATCTCTGGAGGTACCACCATGACGAGTGCGCCAGCCATCGGGGGCGGTCACACCAAGGTCACAAATCGCGGTTGCGGGTATTCGGGTAGCAGATAACAACGATTCGTAGTGGATAACAGTGGGGATAACAATAGGTCTAGTTGGCACGCCGGTGGAATAGCATCATCGACCGTCGAAGGCTTCGAGCGAACGCGGACATGATCGGGAGCAGACGCGCCTTTTCTCATCCCACGCGGCGGGCACATATTCACCTCTACCCGCAATGCCCACTCGCCCATCTAAGCCATCTCACTGAACGAGCTATGGTCGACGGCCCAAAACCTCGCCCACTTTCAGATTCATCCTTCTGGTCCCAATCGCCGCCTGGTTCATTCTTTTTACCTCGGCGAGAGATGCACACCGGTTGTCGGAGAGGAGATTTAGAGATCAAGTGCAAACCCAAGGTTCGTGCTCAAGCGCTCATCCAGCAGCCCTGGATTCTGGCCACTAATTTCTTTTGTAGATCCTTGTTTCACAGATTTGGAACGCGACCATCATTTCGATGTATCGCGAGCATCTCCGCTCCATTGACCACGACTAAAAGCTTCTTTACCATCAGGTCAACACCGCCGGCGGCCGACGTAGTTTGAGGGTGCCGCCATTCGTCATTTGTCAGTCAGATCCTGGGTTTAAAGGCGAAAAAAGGTGATGGTTACCTACCTCCATTCATAGGCAACCTCTGATGTCATGTTCTGATATCCTCGGGGAAAATCATTTATGAGCAGGACCTGAACATCAGGGCACACTCCTCGAGTGCCTGAAGCAGCCGCACCCCGCCGAGCCCCAAGACAGCCGACCTTCCCTTCTACTGCGTTGGTTTCAAGAGCTCCTCTCCGGAGTTCAGGATCTAGTCCTCGCCCCGAGCCCAGACCCTCTATCGAACCGTTTCCGGTATAATGAACTACGGGAAAGCCATCAACTCCTCTACTATGCTGAAGACCCCGAGGTTGTCCAAACTTTTGGAGGGAACACCGAAAAGCTCGAGTGCGGATTGGAACCGACGGCGCGCCGGAAGTTTAAATTCATCGTTTCCGTGCAACGATATTCGAAGTTCAACAAGGAGCACGAGAATGCCGGGTTCCTTCTCCGCGCGTACCCCGAGTTCCAGATCGCACACCTCGAGGAGACTCCTGGCTCTCTTCCACGTTGACCGATGGCCGCTCCGAGTTCGAAATTCAGACTGGAAAAGGCGGCCGAAACTCCGGATCGAGCTCCCTGGAAATCCAATCCTTGGGGGTGGAAAATCGGACAACCAGAACCACACTATCTTCTTCTATCGTGGCAAATACCTTCAGTTGGTCGACGCAAACAAGGATAACTATCTGGAGGAATGTCTCAAGATCCGCGATGTCCTCGATGAGTTCGAAGAGTAGAGGTATCCAACCAAAGTCCTTGCACTTACTGGGGTGACAAGGATTTCAAAAAGTCATCCGTTGCCATCATTCATCAGGAAACGTCGTGATTGCTCTCGGGAAAATATCAAGTGCGAATCTCATCGTCGAATGTGGTGAGTTTGGATCCTTCGTTCGCTGGAGAAGGTGCTGAGTTCCCTGGAGCCAGAAACTCAAACTCGGATTTTGTTTGTTTGAACACAAACCAGGGTCCTACGATATGAATTCGCTGGGTCCAGCCTTGTAGAGACATCATCTGACCAGCGCGCCTGAGTGATCTGGGATTCCATCCGTCGCTACACAGCATCACACCAAAAGTATGGGAAGGACACAGGGCACCGCATCCGGGTTTACAAGGTATGAGGGTAAAACTTCCCGCCGCGGGCGTGGCTGATAAGTCATAGCCCACGAACGCATTTAAGGCTGTACACAAAGAAACGAACCCGAGCAGCTTGAAATTGGAGGAATATCACTTCCGGACTTCCCTGAACAAATGTATCATGCTCACCCCTGAGGCGTCATTGCCTCTGGACGCCCTCCACCCTCTGATCGTCGTCTTCGGCGAGTTTGTTCCGACCACGTGCCAATGCGAATTGTCCAATTCGCTCATCTCGACACATTCCAACTATTTTCCCCAGATCTCCTCCCAAACCCAGTCTCTCCCTCGCAAAGGAGTTCTGTGGGCTGAGAATAGTCATCGACACGCCGTCAAAGGTCTCCAGACCGGAGACTTACCAAGCCCTTCAATAACAACAGATCGCTTCACCCCCCAATATCTCTTCTTTACGACGGTTTCGGGCTTTTCGACAACGTTTTTCGACGACGTTTTCCATCAAAGGCGCCTAGTTCCTGGAGAGGACAGTATCATCGGAGCCAAGCTATGGAATGAAGTCAATACCTTCGCAGACCGGATGGCCGATTTCTATGACGGAAGCGAGGGATGGATCCACACTATCGGCCAAAAGCCCGGGTTTCTCGAAAACCATAGGTTGCTGGCGCTGATTCGATCTCTGTTGTGGATGCTATCTCTTTGCCAGTTTCGGTTCTCCCCCTTGGATGGGTCTCGTCGAGTTCGGGAGGAGTGGGGGGAACTCGGTCGCCTTGGTTCACGGTGCCCTCTCTCGTAAGGTTTCCCATTTAGTTCTACGTTCGTGGGTGCTTACTCCATTATTGTAGGTGTTGGACGTGCTGCTTTCCAGATCATCCAGGTATTGGGTGATCCCGCCTTTTACTCCGTCCCCTCCATGGCTGAGGCCCTCTCTGCGGAGTTCGACAACGACTCCGAGTCTATCGGTGTGAGCGCCTCCACCACCACCGCTCTCGCATCTACAAGGTATTGGCTCCTCCAGAGCGTTGAAAGTGAGCGACTCCTTCGGTTATTTTTACGATCAGAGCTGACCCTCCTTCCAGAGATTGTTGCTGATGCGCGACAGAACTTCGAAGCTGCTCGACTGATTCAGCCGATATCCCTCACTCCGCTCCACCTCCATCGCGCCGATATTCCCAGTGAAGGACAACACAACGTTTGTCTCGGAAGATCCTTGCAACTAGCCAGATATTCAACGAAGATGGAGATGCCAGCGTCGGTCCTGTCACGCCCACCAGTGCGCCGGCTACCGCCAACTCTTCGGCTTTCGATATCCTCGAACCCTCGCATATCTGCGTCATCATCGAAGAGCCTTCCGTTTTACTTTCTCAAACGCCTCCCGTGAGCCCCGCAAGGCGAAGGAGGGCGACGGTTATATTGGCGATGGGTCCTCTGATGTCCGACTGGTACCCTAGTCCGATCTTTTCAATGCCGATTGTCGCGGAGAGAAGCCTGTAGTCATTCGCGACTCAGCGCTTTGTGCGAGTCGAGGGAACGAGAGCCGGTGATGGCCCTTGCTGGGGGCGGACTCAGAGGCTCGGGAGAGTCTGGTCGTGTCTTGGACTGGTTCCTCAGCGGTTTCAGGCACTGGTGAGCGTGGGGCGATGAATACGCTGGGTTTCACAAGCGCAGAAAGTCGAACAGGAGGGGTGGGGGCAGCCACTACAAGATTTAACTTCAGAACGTGTAGCCCTCTGCCATACACCACCCCTACCGGTTTGAAGGTTGTGGCCAGTGCCCTCGCATACCTCTCACCCACTACACCGACCAGCCCACTTGTCATCCAAGTCCCGACCGTTTCCCCCATTGACGAGGATTTCACGCTTTCTCCGACCCTGGCCGCGCTCGGGTCCGTTCTCCCGCTCCTCCCCAAATCCTCCATCATGGTCCTCCTCTCCGCTACCCCGAAAGAGACCGCCGATTTGGCACTGCTATCGCATACCATCAATGACTCTCATGTCGGAACCCAGCCAGAGAGGTTGGACATGCGTTGGAGCCATACCCTGACTCCCTCCCCTCCCCCAACCCCGACCAGGGGTCACTCACCCCTACAAGGAGCGGGGTACAATATTTTCAACAATCACGGTGCCCCCAATGTAGAAACGTTCGTAATATTCAACAGCCCACTTGCACTACATTGATCGGCGGTGCTTCCGGTTTTGGTGTTGTGGCCGTAAGGATTCTCAGGTCACGGGACGAGGACAGCTTTTCCGATGCCTTACCCAAAACGGTCAGGAACGTTCACGTCCTCGAGGATGTATTGTTCGAAACTGCTGTTGGTGTTACATACCGACGTCCTTGGGTCCCTAGTATCCTCTGCAGCGGGTGGAGAACGCCGCCTGCCCGGCGTGAGGAGTGAAAAGACCGTTCTGGTCGCCTACAGACGCTCCTCGGCAACCTTTCGGAATCAGAGAACTTCATCTCAGAATCATTCCCCAATTCACTTTCCGAGTTACCCCAACCTCTCCCTCGACCAACGTCATCCAATTCTACAGTACGCGAGGAACTCCCCTCTCCCCTTTCCCTCAGATAATCGAACGGACATCTACCTCGATCCCAAAATCTCTTATCTCTGGCAGGTTGGTCACCAACTACGACCTCGTGACGCAATCGAGCGGGATTGCCCTCGACCGTGTCACCCTTTTCAAAGGAACCTCTGCGCCACCGAGTGGGGAACAGCCAGCAGATTTCATTGCAGTTCTTGACTGAGTACTGTTGAAGACCCATGCAGTCTACAAAGCCTGGTGACACTGTCCTCGTTATTACTTCATGAACTGCCCAAGAGTTCATCACCGGCCTCCCTGTCGAGACAATTTCAATCATCCGCGAACAGAACCTCCAGATCTGCGTCCTCGACTTGAAGAAATTGGTCCCCGACATCCGTGACACGGTTGCTGGGGCCCTCAAGCCACTTCTTGTGCAGCATCAGCTTCTGGAGGTTGTACCTTGGAGCGGCGACTAAGTCCGACGTCGCGAGACTTGCCCGAGCCAATCCTATTCTATGGGCTGTTGAGAATCTCAAGGGCGTTGAGGTTGAGAAGTTAGTTGATGGCGTGTGGGACGGGATGTCGGAAAAATCAGCCATGATCCGTTTTATTGCGGTTTCCACGTAAGTTGGCGCGGCGACTTTTTTCACCATTTTTTATTGATCACTCTTATATTTTAACGTTGGGTTTCTGACAGACCACCTTTTCGTCTATACCCTCAGAGAAGGTTAGACAGATGCCCGCTGAGGGGGAGTTGTGGATCATAGGAAACGACGATGCTGCTGGCATTAGTGTTTTGGGCGTTAATGCTGGTCTAATCGCTGAGGAAGCCCAGTTCACAGCTCACTCTGTGCTCTTCGAGGACACTTCTATGTCTGTTGATGGACGCGAGGGCTGGATCTATACCATCCGTCACAACCCTAAAATCTTAGAAGACCACCTCAAGGTTACCGTGTCCAGCGAAGTCTTGGTTCGCCGTGCCGTCCAGGGATCGCCCAGTTACAAGGACTTCGAGATTCACCACGTCGGATACTCCAAGAACTCCCACAGCCGCCGGTCCGTGGCTGCCGCTTACCCCCCTCTCCCCGGACCCAACGAGATCAAGGTCGCCGTCGAGGCATTCGGTCTTACCGACCTTGAGGCCGAGGCTCCTCTCACTGCCTTCGTCGGGAGCGTTGATGGAAAGAATGTGCTCGGCTATTCCTATCAGAAGCTCATTGACACAGTTGTTGTTGATAAGAAGGTCATCACATCTCTTCCAGAGTCTGTCTCCCTTGTGGACACGGTTTCCTTGCCAAATGCTATCCTTCCCGCCTGAGTCGGGCTGGTTGAAGTCGGAAGGATCGGGAAGGGCTCGATCATCCTGATCCATGACGCTCTTTCCTGTGTGTCTCTTCGTTTCTTTCTCCTCGATGTGTTTTCGTTGACACTTGGCTTGTAGGAGCCGGGTGTGCCGCAGTCCAAATCGTCCAGGATTTGGGAGTGTCGGCGTTTTTCACCGCCACATCGAAGTCCGAGGTTCGAACTTGTCCACCGAGTTATTGACGGCAAGTCGATCGCTGTGAATCCCTCCGCCTCTGCTGTTCTTTCATCTGCCAAGAGTTGGCTCGAAGCTTCCGGCGCTGAAGGATTCGACCTCATTTCAACTCCGCTGGCCGCGTTGACCTATCTGCTGTCGGGGAGATTACCTTGTCCTTCGGCCTCTATGTTCATAACAAGGAGACCAGCAAACCCTTCGGGCGCCCCGCCAATCCCCGCCTCCCGGATCGTCGATATCGTGTCTTTGGTCGAGAAGCACCCGGCCAAGTTGGCCACTTTCCTCGATGCCGTCCTCGATGCGCACGTTGCCAAGCCATTCGGGCTTTCTCCTGTCTCCATCTCGTTCTCTGACCTCGTCCGCCCCACCGGGGACCTCACTGCCGCGCAGGTCATTGTGATCAAGACCACTTGCCCGGAGAACATTTGGGTTGATCCAGCTGCTCAGCTGTTCGACCCTTGCAAGACATACCTCTTGGTCAGTGGAATGCAGCGAATTTGGTATCGGGATCACCATCTGGATGTTCGACCACGGCGCGCATCATCTCTACCTGACCTCTCGTCGGGGTCGCAAGGCCCTCTCTCCCGTTGACAAGTTGTACCTCAGGGACATCAACAACAAGGGTGGCGATGCCCGAGCTATCTCCTGCGATGCTCTGGCATGGCCGAGCTCATCCAGACTGCAGGCGCTGTCGATGCCAAGTTATCGAGTCTTTTGGCTACCCATAAATTCTCTGTCAATCACTTCGCTGCTGGTATCGACGGAGAGTCGCCTGACGTCAAGGTTAACGCCCTCCACTATCCCATGGTCGCTCGACCATTATCGTTACTGCCACCTTCTCTTCACAAGGCATCTCAATTTACACTGCTACCGTCGACGTTATCCTCGCCAACCTCGACATTTCCAAGACTCCAACTAACCTCGACCTCCTCCCACAACTCCTCGCACCCTCTGGCGCTGCCATTTTCCTCGTCCACTGTGAGTCTTCCCGTTTATCCTTCGACTCCATTTCGCTCACGTGTGGTCTCTTTTTAGCCGGAGGCGCCCCACCTGAGGAGGAAGGATTCTCTTCCATCACTGTCCAGGAATTCACCACTAAGCTCGAGGCTCTGTCTGCCCAGGAGGTCCGAGCTCAACAACTCCTCGCTGGTCAGACCATTATCATTGCCAGGAACTTCACCCCCGCTTCCGTCCTCATCGTACAGGAGGCTCAGTTCACCGTGCATTCCGTCCTCTTCGAAGACACCACCTTGGCAGATGAGGAGCGTGAGGGGCTATCCGCCAAACCCCAAGCTCGAAGACTATCTCAAGGTCACCGGCACCGGTGAAGTTTTGGTTCGCCATGCTGTCCAAGAATCCCCAAGTGTTAGGCCTGCAGAGATCAAGAGTGTTGGATACTCGAGGACGTCTCTTTGGTCAAGGGGTACCTGATCGAGCTGTCTTCCTTCCTCGGTTCCACCCTCAGCCCACGCTCCACAACACCCTTCAAACTGTTCCCTGTCACCACCTCGTTCTCCGACCTCATCCACCACATTGAAAACGTCAACCAAGTTCTCATCATCAAGACAACTCGGTTAGAGGGCGTCCGCTTCAATTCAGCTGCTCAGTTGTTCGATCCCCATAAGGTGTACCTGCCGGTTGGTGGATGTAGTGAGTTTGGCGACGTGGTCGCGAGGCTCTGTCCCCAATCGACACGTTGTATCTCCGTGACATCAACAACAAGGGCAGTGACGCGAGGGAGCTCTCGGTTGGTCCTTTGAGCAGGGAAGATATGACTAGGCTTCTCAAGGAGTCTGAGGCTCCCGGACCTCGGCGGTATCACGCAGGCGGCGGTCGTTCTGAGGGATCCTTCCTTCACAAAACTTACCAAGCAACACTTCGACGATGTATATCGGCCCAAGGCCGCCGTATTGAACACCATTCTTGACCTCATCCACTTGACCGGGGTCGCCTTCAACTCCCTCTTCTCTACCATCGGAACCGTCTTCAGGCCGAATCCCGGACAACGCTCTGATGACCTCCTACGGCCTCGATTCCTTGGCTGGTACGTTGCTTATCATCGCTTTCCATGCACTTTTCTCACGTCAGCTGCACAGCCACCTGATTCAGCTCCCAGCTCAAGAGCGCCTTTGGCATCAACGTCAGCCAGATCGAGCTCTTGGGCTCCATGGCGATTGGTACCCTCAATAACATCGTCGCCAAGTCCCGCAGCAGTGATGCTGGGGCCACTTCGGCCACCGCTCTTGATGACAGTTCCGGCAGGTACGGGGGCCATCCTCAATGACCGTTTGGCCTACGATGAACCATACACCACCGACACATCCCCTCACCAATGCCGAATCTGGTTGGCTCGGCTCGAGCATGATAACTCCAAGAGGAGGAATGTCGCCATCGTGGATTCCGCTATGGGTGCTTTGGTGCTACTCAGTGGGATACCCACAAGGGCTACTTCGCCAGCATCGACTCAAAGACCCCCATCGATCTCGAGAGGATGGCCAAAGCCCCCGAGGAGACTGTCAACCGCCACGGTTCCTTTACGACCACTTCCCACCCGGATGAACAGGAGGGTAAACTCACGCGGGCCATCCGGCCCCCCGTTTATGTCCACAACACCTCGATCCTCGATCTCAACGAGGAGCCTAACCTGTACAAGAAGGCGCACGACATGCCGGTAGCGAACAATAGGAGCCCGGACTTCAGCCTCGACAAACTCCCCCTCATCTTCTCGGACATGTACAGGTTGGACGGCGAAGGTTATGTTTTTGACATCACCATCCACCACATTATATCCGATGAGACATCCCTTAGTATCCTCCTTGACGAGTTGTTCCAGCCTTACGTTCACGGTATCAATAGTCTTCCACCGGTTCAGCTTCACTACTCCGATTTCAGTGACTGGTTGCTCACAAATTCATCAACGGATCTGTCTTCGTGCACGAACACCACCATTGCTCACTCCATCTCCGACTCGCCCAACGGTACATGGTTTATTTGGAAATGCAGCCCGGTCACGCACATGGCCCTGAACCCCCCCTTCCTCTTGAATCCCCGACGAAAACCCATCCACCCATCACAGGCAACGGTCTCTGGAGGCCGATCTCAATGCGACAAGTTGTGTCGAAAATCGAATAATTTGATGGGCTCAGGCAACTTGCCAGAGGGTGTGGATTCTGTGACGGAGGACAAATGTTCGGGAGCTTCATCAGCTTCCTCAGTTAGCCAAGCTGGAATTGTTTCGGTCGTGTCTGTGTTTATTCAGTCGGTCAAATTACTATATATGGATGCGCAGTGAGGCGGATCCACCCAAATGCGGGGTGGCTGCTCCCCTCTGAACTTGAGGTTGGATTTCAGCCTAGATGAAACCCCTCGATGCTCGCATCGGGACTTCGGCCGAAACCAAAACTCTGATCATGTCAGGCCCGCGACCTCACAAATTTGACACGTCAGCGGGCGTGTCAATCGGACGCACGGCTTGGGGTCCGGAGTGTTGAAGTCTGGCGTGTAAAAGTCCAAAGTGTTGAAATCTGACGTGTTAAAGTCCAGAATGTTGAAGTCTGACGCGTCAAAGTCTGACGCTTCAAAATCTGACGCTTCAAAGTCTGACGTGTCAAAGTCGATCGCTTTGTCGCTTAATACACGCCTCTCTCCTCAACCACCTTGATCTTGCCACGTCTCTTCAACGTTCCAAAGCAGCTGCTATGGATACTATGACCAATGAAGTGTTAATTGTTGCTCAAGCTGCTGTTGAACAGTATGTCAGGGCCCTTCTCCACAGTGAATGCCCTCCTCAATTACCATTGAAGATTTCTGCCCAGATATCCCCCATCAGAACTAGAACTTGAATCAGTAATCCATGTGCCTGCAGAGGATAATGCTGAGGCATTCACTCTTGTGCTTGCTGTAGTACATCGGCACTGTGCAAGTGATGAATCCCTCTGCAACCAAGACCCTGGGATCTCAGCAGCCCTGAAGAGATACTCACTTTCCCAACCTGGAGCAGTTGATTCCGGGTAAGTGACCTGGAAGCTCCCTCTCATTCACTGATGCCTATTTTTGACAGGGGGAAGAGGTTATTCTGTGAAATCTCACAGGGTTTACCCCCTCTAGATTACTCTGAAGGTGGAGACAATTCTGAAGGTAGGAGTGGTTTTTTTCAAGGCAAGGATCTCTGAAGATGAGAAAGGACTAGTTGGACCTCACAGAAAGAAAACAAGGCGCTCCTCAAGAAAACCCAAACCCCCAAGAAACATCCCTCCTGAGGATGCTAAGGCAAGGTATCAGCAGAACAAACTGAAGAAATATGGACCAAAATCATCTACAGTCTACAAGATCACAGGGTGGTTTAATATCCCAAACAGCTCTAATGTTACTAAAAGTGGCTTCAAGGGGGCAAGGACTGCAGAAAGGGTTTCTACTCTTCTGGAGCTGAAGGGCCTTGTAAAGGATAGGAGTATACTGGGGATGATTGGGAAGTTCCAGCAGGTCCCCTATGAGGGGGTCTGCACAAGGGTGTGTGACTCTGAGGGTAATTCTCCTTTTGACTCATTGATCACTGATGCTGACTGACTGACTGGTTCAGACCGAGTTTTCATCTTCCGAAGTGCAGTACAGGATCCAGTGGTGGATGGGAAGTCACTTCACACAAGGCTCAGGGAGGTCATCCTGAAGTGCCTGAAGCAGCTGAAGCCAATGACCAAAAGTGAAGTGGAGGGCAACAAGAGGGGGGACCATTGGTTTTCCATCCTTGGCCATGATAGGCAGATAAAACAAGTTGGTTCATCTTTTGAACTGGTGCTCAAGTCCTAACCATTTTCTAGAAGCCTGCCCTCAGTGCCTTTCACCGGAGGAATCAAACAGCCTGGGAAAGCCTCTATGAAGGGTCTGCTTTAGAGGAGCTTACGTGAGGGCTCTTCATTCTTCATGAGCTTCTGACCCTAACTCCTAATGGATTTTAGCCGTTTAGCCAGTGATCAGTTTCGGTCCAACTTTCCAGAGCTTGCTGCAAGGTTTGAGAGTGTATCCCAGGCCAATGAGGAGGTATACAAGATCAAACCCCTCTTTGGCTATTGGTACAACCTGTGCATCAACGCCCCAAGATTTCACTGGCATGACAAAGCAGAGGCAGACACCAGTGATGTTCTCTGTGCTCCCCACATTGATGCAGAGAACTGGGCAGTATACCTCTGTTGCATTTTTATCTACTCTTTGAAAGGTGGTATTCACCCATTTATATTCATAGTTTGTGAACTCATCCTTAGGCTTCAGAGAACCCTATCAAGCAATACCTCCCCTGGCTGGTAATATGGGAGCTGAACATTATGATTGAGCTTCCTGTTGGGACATTCTTAATGTACCCCTCTTCCCTGTTTGTCCATTTCAATGTTAGCCCCAAAGGTAAGGCTCTACAGTCCAATTCAAACCTGTTCTCTGAATAATGCCCATTCAGACTTGAAGATCCTTGCTGCCCCCATTGGTCAGAAACCTGACCCTCAAGAGCAAGAATCATGGGACTCCAATGAGAGGGGCTCAATTGTGTGGTTCACACAGGGCTCAATGATAACCTATGCAGAACTGGGAACCCACACAATTTCAGAGGCTCAGAAACAAAAGCCACCCCCTCCAATGCCCTCCTTTTCTAACATCACTAAAGATGGGTTCTATCCTGGAGTAGTTTAACCACTTTTTTGTACACACTTAGCTGCCCCACAATTACTTCTGTCTGCCAGACATACTGACCTAAAGCTGTTAAGCCCCCAGTTGAACTACCACTGGAATGTTACACGGTGCGGATAGGCTTATGGCAGTATACTGCTTCCTCTGGATGCCTTGTCTCACCCACAGTTGCAGAAGGTGAAGCATACCGCCATTTTGTAATGCTACAGAGTGAAAATTGGCGGTAGGACCTGCGGAGAGGGTTGGAGGAACGGATCTACCATCCTGGTCGCGCTGGCTCATCAAGAGACGTCCTCAGGAGCGAGTATTGCTTCGCTTTGGCTTTCCCAGGGGCCACGGGGTTCACCACCTCTGTCATAACAACTCAAAAGAATGCCATTGAACCAAGCGATAAAATCCACCTAAATGCGAGGGTTCTGAAGAAGCAAAGCCCACATTGGTTTTGACCCTTCGTAACTTAAATGAGGCGGGACAGCTATGTTTGTGCATGTGAGATACCTAGTGGAGTCCAACAACCCACCCAGATGACTGATGGTGTCCCCAGAAATCTCCAAATCCGTTGGAATCTCATAACTTCCCTTGATTTTGTGGAACGGCACGGTATGAGAATGCCCGAGTAGTCCGGTGAGAATGTTCAACCTCTCATGGTGAGCACTCCCCAACACGATAAGCATCACGAACACCAGCTGAAAAGGTGTAAGCTGGGTGCTAGGAACACGCAAAACAATGCAGCTTAAGCCGCAACAGAGAACAAGGTATCCAATGTAGGCAATAATGACTCTCCACCTCCCAACCCATACAGGCTCTTCGAATTGGGGAACTTTGCTTGCAAGAAGTGAGCAGAGGATTCGCTCCTCAAAACCAAACCATGGATCCGCTTCTTTCTCTCCGCTGAGAGTTTGCACCATCGACCGTCGGATTTCCTCGACTTGAGGTGATGGACAAACCAAAGTACTTCGGTGTGGGAAGAGGAATGATTGAATTCGTATGTCAATCCTTGACGTACGTTGCGTGGGGGTATTGAATTATCTTGGAGAACGTCCACCACCCGTCTTGTTCTCCATTCTATCCAATGGGTTTTCGTTCAAACAATCCCGCTCACGTTGTACTCCTTGCTGGTATCCGTGGATTATACCGCGTAAGGTCCAAAGCGGGGACACGTGGCCGGCGTAGCAGCTCAAGGGGGTCGATCCTCGCCGCCACACGACCGAAGGACCGGAACGCCTCGACGTACTGCAGCAACAGAGCGTTTTCGATGCGGTTTTGCAACTGTTTCTCAATGTCTATATGTGGGAGATGAGGGTGTAACGGCCGTCCGTGAGTCTGGTGCCATTTTGTAAGTTCCGGGCCTGGCTAGACACTCATAATCTGTGTGAGTTAATATTAGAGGTGTCCAGAACCCAAAAGACTTGTAATGTTGCGAGCGGAGTGGACCGAATGTCCTACGGATGGGACCGGAGGGCGACCTTGAGATGCTGAAGTGTCTCAGCGTGTGTGGCGGGATGAAGGAACAAAAGCAACGGAGGGTTTTACAAGGAGAAACGGCGTGGAGGGAGAAATCTAGCCACTAGGCGTGTGTCTCCAAGAACTTTGTGATGTGCCAGAACAGGAGAGGCTGGTTTGCGTTGATCAACTGAAGGTATTCGTCACGATAGAAGATGATAGCATGGTTCTGACTGTCCGATTTTCCGCTCCAAGGGTTGGGTCACCAGGGAGCTCGATCCGGAACCTTTCCCAGTCTGAAAGTTTCGGAGTGACCAGTGATCAACGCGGAAAAGAGTTGAGGATCTCCCCCCTCCTTCTTGGACGGCCCCCCCTCAATGTATGCGATCTGAAGCTCAGGGTGCGCGCGGGAGAGGAACTCGGCGTTCTCGTGCTTCCCCTTGTTGAACTTTGAATACTGTTGCACGGAAGCGATGAATTTGACCTTTCGGCGTGGCATCGATTCAAACTCGCGCTCAAGTTTTTCGGTGTTCCCCCAAAAAGTTGGACAGCCTGGGGATTTCAACGCAGTAGAGGAGTTTGATGGCTTTCCCTAGTTCATCATACCGGAAACAGTTGGATAAAGAACCTGGGCTTGGAGCAAGGACCAGCTCCTGGTGCAAAGTGTGAACTCCAGAGAGGAGCACCCGAGGTCAGTGCAGTAGGGGGGGAGGTCATCTGCCCTGGAGACTTTCCGTCTCCAAACGGAGTGAGCCCATTGTACATCGCGAATTCTTCTGCAAGGATTTTCGTGTCCTTGACAAAGCTGTCCCACTCGACGGAGTGCAGCTGCTTCAGGTACTTGGGGAGCGCGAGCCTGGTGTTCTGGTCCTCCTCGTGAATGATTTCTCCCAAGGATAGCAGAATCTAACACGACATCAGCAGGTGCCTATGGCCGGGGATAGGCAACCCTCACCTTTTCGCTGCAGTGAGGAGCGAGGGCGGTAAACGTTGGCATGCATCAGCAAAACAGTCAAACTGCTGTGGGGGTCACTGTGGTACTGTGAGCTACTGTGGCGCTGTGAGCTGCTGTGAGCTGCTGTGGCGCAGGATGTCTCTGTGGTGATTGTTACGTAACATTTTTATGCGATCTTTTTGGCGGGCACAGCACCACAACACCACAGCAATCGGACGGTTTTGCTGATGCTGGCATCAATGGGAATCACTTCGGGCATCGCGGTGGTGAGAGATGGCGCGAGGAATGAGATTCGGCGTCCAGCTTCTCTGTCCTTTGGCAGGAACTCGTCCTTAAACCCGGGATCTGACTGAGAAGAATGGTCGCGCCCTCAAATTCAAATTAAGGAGAGCTATCAAATACAGGTCCTCTCTGGAGCTCTGCCAGGACTTCACCTTCTTCAAGTTCACACGATCGGTGAGACAAGCCAGCTCGTCTCAGCCACGAGGGGCACCCGGATAAAATTCATTTTGTTGATATGTATGAATGGCAGTCAACCCGATGGCAATGTTATGTCGAGACAGGGCGTTCGGGGGCCGTCGTTGGTTGGGTCGATGTAGGATCGGTAGCATAGCGTGGGAGCCAACGGGCGTGGGAAAAATTAACTAAGACGTGGTTCAAATGACGAGCCTGGGACCAGCCTCCGCTCGCCGGCACCGTAAGCCTCTGGCGTTGAACTTTTCACCCTTTTCACCCTTCCCACACTTCCCCGAGAGGGGTGGCTGCAGCCAGCGGTTTTTCCTTATGTGCTCGCCACTTTCTCGACGGGCCTTTACTTCCCTCGCCCTCCTTTGCCTTTGGGCGACCCCTGTCTCTATGCACCATACCTCCCCTGGGGCGCTTTGCACCTAGTTCTTTTAGAGACTGCCAACTTCAACATTGAAGTGCGTTCTACTTTACTTTGCCTGCGATTCGGTTGTTTACTGAGCGGCTGACTTTAGAGGCAACCATGTGCGCATTGGAGAGTTTATCGCCCTCCGGGCGATGAGCCACGCCCTCAACTATCTGAAGATCCAGAAGGTTGGCCTTACCAAGGTAAGCAAGACAGAATGCCCCGTGCGCAGATTGGTGCTCACACTTCACAGGTGTCAGAGAAGTTTACATAAGACCAAACTCCCTCTCCCCCTCTTGACAAGGCTCTCCGCAAGCGGGACGAAGAGGACTGGGGCTCAGTCCGCCAACGGCTCACATCTGTCATCCTCATGGAACGCATTGCCTACCAGTTCACCTCTCCCCTCAGGCAGGTCGAGGCTCAGGACCTCCTCTTCACCGTCCGCAACTTTGAGCGCTTTGCCGAGATTGAGCCCTCCCCCATCCTCACCGGCACGGGCACTCGGGTGCTCAAGGCCAAGTGCGAGGCTCGCGACAACTCTGTCAGTCACATGTGGGAGATCCTCTGTCACCCAAAGCACACGAAGGGGGTCCACTACTAGTTCGAGGACGAAATTGTTGCTGAAGACACCGCTTCTGAACCCGTTTCCGACTCTGTCCCTGTTGTCGCCATCCAAGCTCCTTCTGCTTCCGCCCACCCCCGCTGCTGCCGCTGCCGGTATCGAGAATGCCCCTATCAAAACTCTCGGGCTCGCTGGTATCAAATCGACTCCACAGAATGAAGTCCTCGGTGACCTGGCCAGGAGTTTAGCTCTGCCCCGAGAAAGGTGAAGAACTTCCGGTTGAGGAGCTCACTGGCGCCATTGGTGTAGGCTTCTTTGGAAACCCTGGCGAATATACCACAGGACTCGTCTTGCGCCTCACCGGTGGAAAGATGACCAGTGGTTTCAACCTCAGCACTACCAAGCCCTACCTTTTGAAGAGCCACGGCGTTCTTCTCTCCTTGGTACCGCCATGGAGCCCACCAAACCCTTGGGTTCCGAGGCTGAAGCAAAGGCATGGTTGGACGGAGTTGTTCCTCTCCGTGCTCAGCATTCGGGGATCACGCTGTCGTCCGCGTCGTCCGACAGATCCGACGGGGGTGCAGGAGACACAGTCATGAACAGAAAGGAGTTGCTCAAAGGCGAAGCGGCGCCAGTTTACCGCCCAGTAGATTGAGCTCTACTCCTGAGGGGTTCCCGTGCTGGAGATCTCAAATACGATGCAGAGAAAGCTTATTCGCCCAACCTTCAAGCGCACCCGCACGCCGTCAGTCGCGAACACAGTAATTTCTAGATTGGTGGCACTGCCTGCGTTTTCGATGCTCTCAAAACCCGTCGGTTCGCCTTCCAAACACGGCATCTCAAAATCTTACAAACAGAACAACTCCACCTGCCCTACTCTTTCAAACCCAACATCCGCAAATCACCACGACATTCCAGGGGTGAGCAGAGGGGCTGCAAACAGCGAGAAGCCCAGATATCCACACTCAGACAGGGGTCATCTGCCTAGAAGAAGAATGCCGAGAAGAGATTCGGCGGTGCGTGCTTGAGATGGAGGTTTGACGCATCCTACTCTTCCTTCAGAGAGCACCGCTAATTCTCTCGCTTTCAACGATACGCCACGTGTCCTGCTCAATCCATGGACCAACAGCCCGAAATTCGACGACACATGCGACCCTGTCCCGTTGATTTCCTCGCTGAGATCCACTTCACCTACCGCCTCCGACCAGAAACGCTCCGTCTGACCCTCAACGCCATCGATCACTTATTTCTCGCAGTATCGTTTACGTTAAACACTGCCGGCTTGTTGGTTGCGCCGCTCTATGGGCCGCGGCCAAGTTTGAGGATGCCGAGGAGCGCGTCCCCTCCATGCAGGATCTGGTCCAGACCTGCTGTGTTACCTTCGATGAGTCGGCCTTCATCCAGATGGAGCAACGCGCGCTCTCTGCCACCCAGCGGACTTTGGGATGCCCTACTGCCAAGGCTTGGCTACGGCTCATCTGCTGTGGTGCTACCCATGAAGGTCAATGAGTGCAGCACATCGCTTGCTTCTTGATGGAGATTACCCTCTTCTATCGGGAATCCGTCTTCTACACCCCCTCGGCTATCGTCCTGGCGTCTCTTACGCTCGCTTGGTACCTCTGTGGACGGCCACGGAAGTTCTATAAGGAAACCGACGAATGTTTGGAAGTTGTTGAGCTCCTCGATGCCCGGTTGTCCAAGCACGTCAACGACCTTTCGGAAACCTCGGCCAAGAAGTATTTTTACGCTTTCTATTCCAAGACTTCCACGTTTGTTGTCCAGTGCTACCTCCGAGGCGGCCGTTTCGTTCGCCAACCCCTCGCCTCCTTACCGATGACCCCAATCCGCCCGAAATCCTCGCGGTGATCCCTCACGACTTCCACCAGCGTTTCAACCCGTGGCTCAGATTGTCCGGATTACATGCCGATGACCCCAACCAGCCCCATCGCTCCCTCACTCCAAAGTGACGATTATGCCGGCAATTCCATGATGGAGAGCGACAAGGAACTACCCCACGACCGCCACCTTCGAGCCTGCAATCAACAAGCAGCAGGTCGATCGCGTGCCTCGATTCCCCTTGGAACTGGGTTCGACAAGACTCCCCGCTCCCGTGGTGCAAATAGTCCACAGAAAACTCACCGCTCTCGACCGCAGAAGAGCTATCAGCGCTCGAATTGTCCATTCGGGAGATGGAAGAGGAGGACGCGTTCAGGTCTCCGTTGAGAATTGACCTAAAACAGCCTCCGAGTATCCCCATACAGTCCATTAGGCTGGTTCAAGTTGGTCAGAAAGTGGGACCATTCCAGCTACAGGACTCGACGCGTCCAATAAGGACCCAAGCCTCTGTGCGGTGGTTCCTTTTGACTAAGGGTGAATAGTATATCGGTGTCGTCGTTTGGTCGGCAAGCTCACGGAGTACTGACCTTGTCATGGGGGAAGCTCCTCGAAGTGCGCTTGGAGGAAGTGACAGCGACTTCAGCCTGCGTGTTGACTTCATCTACAACGTCCAACAGTGCTACAGCTGTGGATTTCCAACAGCCCCACCCCGGTCTCAGGAATAGGCGCGACGGCGGGCGTCCTTCAGGTTCGGCAAACCCGTCGCGTGGGATCTCCCCGAGGGTGAGGTGAGTGGCATCGACGATGACTGGGTGACCGACCCGTCAGCGACTCAGAACAGGAGGACTATCTGTGGTATTGGACCTGATGTGGAGGTCGTTCAAGAGTTGAAGGATGTAATTTGGAGAGTCTGGGAGAGGAGAAGGAGCCTAAGATGGCCCGGCAACGACCATCGATGTCCACTTCTTCGTCCGAATGTTCCTCAGCTTCGGGTTCGATATCGTCTCCGGTGACGGTTTTGAATCCTGCAACTACTTCACTGGCCTTCCAGGATGTCGTTACGATACCGGGAGTCGATTTGTCGTGATGCTTCTCCCTCCGTCTTGTTTTCAACTTTTGTTTCTTCTTAGTTGTTTTGTGAAGTTTCATGCTCGTGCAGAAGCAGCTCCTATTCCTTCAGAGCTCGCACCAGTCACTGGGAATCACGGGGAAGTGCGACGAATGGCCGCCAACCAGCGAACGGGGGATCTCCAAACCTCCACTGGAGGGTAGTCGTACCCCCTCTCTCTCTTGATTGGCATACCCAGGTGCGACGATGGGGTGGTGCGTCGAAGTTATAGAGGAGGAAAGCCAGAGGGAGGAGAGGGATCGTGGTCCAAAAGGGCGGTGGTTGAAAATGGTGGAATGCGGGCTCCAAGTCCAAATGCTCAGAGCACTGGTCCCTCCCATGAACTTCAATCCGGAGTTATTGAGTGATTTTCCATAGTCCTTTGAGCTTTCTAAAACTCGAATATCCTGGCTGGAAACTGGAACTCTCAGGATCCCGACCGTAGTCTGGGGCTTGAAAAAATTCAATCCAGGACGACTGGCGCCCGTTACAAGTTAATAAACCATTCCAATCCCATGGAAAGCCACTCACTGTCACTTTGCGCTTCTTTCGGATACTCTCTCACTTCTCGGTTTGGGGTTATTTGAAAATAAATAAATTCCATTCGACTACCGAGGTTACTATGCCAGAGCCACCATCGTGGTAGCATTCCCCATCTCTGCTCGCGGTTTGTCCGCAAACAGCGCCGAGGAAGCAGATGAACTGCCCGTATGTAGAAAGGGTGGAGTTGGACGGTGATGCTGACCGCGCGTACGATAATGTCGACGAAGTCAAGACGTATTAGTCCGTGGCAGTGTGCGGGATAGGATAGCGGGGCGTGAAGGGAGATGTGATGGATTGCGTTCAACCGCCGCTCACCAAACCGGATCCCCCGTGCCAATTTCCGAGCTCCCTTTCCCATTCCCGTTCGTTTGGAGATCCTCGCCAGTGCCCATCGCGGTGTCTCCCTTTGAGACTCATGCTTTCAGACGTGGAGTTTGAGGCAGTGGACGATGCGGCTGGTGAGGGTGAATTAGGAATGAGATCTTTATGGAAAATCGTGTTCCACTGCCAGCGTCAAATGAGAAATTGTCACCACGGCCAACAACTACAAGAAATAGATCAGAAACAGCCAAGGCACTGAGGCTGTCATGCACGCACCATTACCAATTCCACTTTGTGTCATAATTGGAGAACGCCTTGTCCTTGTGCCAATTGGCCAAGTCCTGGACCGGGGATGAGATCTTGAGAATGAGCAACGGAAGCAAATAAGGGGAAATCGATCAGCACGCACTATGTCGGAATGTGTTGGTAGCCACCCGAGGGAGGGATCCTGGTGGCACCGTCAGCAAGTCACTCGCGGCTCCCGGGGTTTTGGGGGAAGGGGTGGCGGTAGAATCGAAAGCGGTGGTACCCTTGCTACTCATCTTCACTCGAACGTGAGCCTGTCGGCGAACTTGTTGGGGGTCTTAGGGATCTTGGTGTCACTGCCACCAGCGGGGTAGTCATTGCGGGAGACAGAGGGGAAAACGGGGGCTTCAGATTTGGCTTTACAGGCACGATGACCGTGCTGGTATACATACCTGAACACGTGGGTTTGGGATAGGCTTGAGGAGGATGGGTGGGATGGTTGCAGATGTGGACACGTGGTAAGAGATGGAAGGATGGGGACCTAGGGACGCGACCTTCATCGATCAGATGCTAGGTATTTAGTTACAGGGAGCGCGGGGGTTTCCACACGCACGGACGTCGAGGCCACTTTGTCGCTCCGCACAACGTTTCTGGACTTTGTGAGTTCAACGGCAGGTCCTCGGTTCGTCGTGACTTTTTTCGACTTTACAGAAATTCCTGTTTTGCTGATGGCCACTTGGTCGTATGGGTTCCGGGTGTCGTAGGCATTTGGTTGGGGGAAAGACGTAGCGGCGGTGAGGCGGGGAGTTACACGCCTTGCGGACCCCTCACCTTATTCGGTCTGGAAAGCTGGGGGGTGACGTGAAACCGGGAGGGGAATACAGACTCTTGGTGGGCGCTACTTTTTTGGCGAGTGTGTGTTACGGTGTGCGGATGGGGGGTCATGGGTCCAACGGCAGAGACAGACGGCGACACCGGGGGCAGTGGGGTCGACGACCAGTTGGAAGAAAAGTTTGACGTCCTCGTAGTGTCGTTCTACAATTTGTCCGCAAGACCATCTTCGTATTCGAAAGGGGTTGAGCTTCGTCAGCCGTCGCGATTCTTTCATCGATCGGTCGGGGGAGTGGGATATTGGGTCAGGAGGGGGGACGGGGACGAGGGTGAGAATTCCGAAACGGGTGAGGAGATGGCAAATTGATGGAAAGTCCTGAGATCCGTGGGGTTCGAGAAAGAGGGGAACTGGGATCCCATTCAATCCGCACCCGGGTCCAGAGGGGAGAAATTGATGGGCCGTAATCACCGACGGGAGTGTGAAGGGCAGAGGCGAGTGTTGGCAGTGAATCAATTCAATCGTCCAAACAACTCGAGCGCTTGAGCTGCGCTACCTCCCAACGCGAGCAGGGAACAACCCTTGGTCCCAACACACAACCATAAAGCTCACCGCCGCGTGGATGACCTCGCGCGAGACGAAGCGCCGGTTCAGACCAACTTCAAGCTTCAAGCTTCAAGCTCCACCACGTCAACTCACATTCAAGACAAGGTCTGAAACATTGTAGCAACCCCCCCCCCCCCCGTGTCCCTGCCACTCTTCCCGCCGTCCACGGGCTCCTTCAGCTACTCGAAACCATCCTGACGGTCGGGTGGCATGTTCACTCCCGTGTACGTGGACCGTTTGACAAGTCATCGCCAGAACACCGTGTCGCTGCTGGCACTCGACTCTCATCAGTGTCGTTTGGTTTGGAGCGGTCGGTCGCATACGTGCAGCGAGCTCGGCGGCGCTTTGTCAGGACCTCTGTCCGTTCGTCCAAGGTTGCCACGCCAGGGAGACCAACCGGAAGAAGGCGGTCGCATTCAGACTCTTAATCCCCGGGACTCATCGTACCCGCCGAGAGATCTGGGAGCAATGGTGACCCCATCAAGCAACGACATGGGTAGCACATGGAGGCAAGTACTTTCTTGTCCAATCATTGCGCCGCCTCTTGTTGCCGAGTTTCCGAAGTTTCCGGAGCACTTCCGATCCGGGCCAAGCCACGCGGTCAGTCCCGTTCCCCCCCCTCTCTCCCCTACCGCCCCTTCTCCAGCATTCCCCGCCTTCCAGTTGTGCATGTGCCCGGTTTGCAAGTACGTGAATGAGGTCTTCTTCACGAACCCAACTAACATGAGGACTTTCTCCCCTGATAAGCTCAAGAGCAACCAGCTCGCTGCCATGTTCGAGAACACTGGTTGGAACTTCCAGCAGGACGAGTACTCCTTCGGTCAAGGGGGACGAATTGTTGAGATTTCGAGCGAGCATACTTGTCAAGGTCAGTTGAAATCGGCGTTCCGTCATTCCCATACGCTGACGCGCCTGCTTCCAGGGATGCTTCGGGGTTACGCGATGACCAGACATGCTGCCCTGTTCCCGTCTTGCAAGGCTTTCGTCGGCATCGTGCAGACAATGATGACATGATACTCCAAGTTCGTCAAGATGGCCAAGGAGACGAACTTCCGCGCCCCCAACGCCTCCCTCAACTGCATCGAGACCTCCGCCTGGACCCGTCAGGAATGCAACAGGTTCTCTCATCAGAATCCATCATTCGTCGGGGCTGTCCTCAACCTCAAGGCTGATGCCGCTCTCGTCTACCTCCTGCCAGATGCCAACTATTCCCTGAGTACGATTGCTCACTGTATCAACTTGAAGAACTATGTTAACTTGATTGTCTGTTTGAAGCATCCCGCGGCTGTTTGGGTCAGCCTGGAGGAGGCAGAGATCCACTCCCGAGCGGGTGCTAGCGTCCGGAGGTTCTGCTTCGCCGATGAGGGCCTCTGCCCGGATGTCGTCCTCGTTGGGATTGGCACGGCGGTCACTTTCGAAGTCATCGCTGCCACCGCTCTCCTCCGCAAGGTCTCTCCAGAACTTCGTGTCAGGGTTGTGAACATCACCGATCTCATGGTCTTGGGGCCCTTCGGTTCTCACCCGCATGCTCTCTCCGACGCTGACTTTGAGAACTTGTTCGCCAAGGACAAGAAGATCGTCGTTGATTGCCGCGGTTACCCACGCGATGTTGCCGGGTTGGTGTTTGGACGTAAGGGGGCAGAGAGGATGCGCATCGAGGGTTATGGGGAGGAAGGAAGCACGACTACTCCCTTCGATGTGATGTCGAGGAACAATGTCTCAAGGCACCATGTTGCTGCGGAGGCTGTTGGGGGATCTGCCATTTTCAATGAGCGCGCCGCTCTGAGGTCAACGGAACTCGGCGGTGAGTTGCAGGGAAGGATCCAGCGTGATCAGGAGTATATCTTTGAGCAGAGCGCTGCGTTGCGGATGGTGAAGAACTGGCTTCGTTCAGTATGGTCCATTCTCTTGTATGATTGAGTTTCGTTTTCTGATTCCTCTGTAGCCCAGGAAATTTCCTTCACTCGCCCGAGGCCTGGGGCCACCGGACGTTCGCGCGGTTTGAGCACCCGTGCTGCCTCCAGCTCCAGCTCTGGGTCCGAAACTCCTCCGTTGTCCTCCAAGAACTACGCGTCGTCCAACGTCGCTCATCTGATGACCCACCCGACGCACCGAAGGGCTCATACCAGGGGTTAAGTGCATGGTCGCCGCTGTCGCCCTTCGGACATTCGTCACTCCATGACTTCCGTCTATGAGACCACCCGCGAGGAAGGTCTTGTTGGGACATCCGATCCTGACGAAGCTCCTGAAGTCGAGATCCCTGTTGCGGTTTCTAACTCTGCTCAATCTTTCCAACCTCCTCACCACCCTTCCGGTATGAAGACAATGTTGGAACATTCCCAACAGAACTGTGGGCCCCTTCCGCTTGAACTTCGTGGTCACCGCGTCCGCTCCCGCACCTATTCCTGCCCTTCGCTGCACCCGTAGAGAACCGTCAAACCGGCTTCGCCAGAAAGGTCATCACCTCAACCATCCCCACAGAAGCGAGGGACAGTCGCGGACACAGCCGTCGTCACCGCCATCCAACCACTCCAACCGGAGTCTGTCAACATCAACTCAAAGACCCCGGTGCTAGCGATCGAGGACCTGAGCCCTGTCTCCCCTTTTATGGCAGAATTTGAGAAGTCCAAGGGCGACAAGTCCTTCAACGAGCACGCTGTTCGTCCCCGCGTGACCTCTAGTACCCCAAGGGCCGCCCTTGGTTGGAGCAAGCGCAATGCAGGAAAGTCCTCTGAACTCACTGCCGCCACGGACCGGCCCTCCCCGCACGATCGTTCAGGCCCAGGCTGCTTTCTTCACCAGCCACTCCGTCTCACTCTTCTCCACCTTCCTTGTGATGCTCGGAAAGCAGCGGTTGAACTGATATGTATCAACGGACAGGTGTGGGGCCACTAAGCCGCGTTTCACTCTGCTATGTTTTCCCTGCTCTTGCCTTCCGACTTGCTCGGTAACCAATGTCATCCTCAATGACAATGTTATCAATATTACGGTGAGCCGTATTCCCATATTCTCGATACGTGCGGTTCCGGTGCTGAAGTTCGGTCTTAGACCAACGGCAGAGATTATAAAAAGCTCATTGGGAACCCCAGGGCCATCGGCGTGTGAGGAATCGTCGCTGCTGCAACTTCCTACGCTGTGGGTTGCCTCCCTTTCGCACAGAATTTGATTTGTGACACTCAGTGATCGTTATTGAACAGCGGCTGGAAGATTTCAACCTTGACATTCTGCGCCACAAACGCACCCGGCACGACGCATTCGCAAGCGAGATTCCACCAAGAGTGATGAAGATGACAAGAGCAAGGAGGCGATCGACACTGCTGAGGTTGAGAATAGTGAAATAGACAAGGAACTCGATCCTACCAGGTTGCAGGAGGCATTCCGGTTCACGGCCTGGAGTTCCATTGGGGCACTCCGATGAAGAACGTGTATCCAGCCTGAAGGACGATCTGAGGTTGAAATACGAGTTGGTTCGCACGGAGATTTTGGCTATCGCTGCCCATGCGATCACTGTTTGCCGAAACATCCCCACTTCAAAGATATGTAGAATTCTTCCGGCGGACAGGGTGGGGAAGTCAATTTCTTCAACAACATCTGTCGCGCCCAAACTTCATTGTAGGATTCAGGCACTCTGTCGGAAGCCGTCGTCATGATTCTGGGACAATCTCTACTTCAAGATGGATGAGTCCACAGTTGCGGCCGGGAGGGTGATGCTGACAAGAACGCCGACGTGGAAGAGCCGGTTACAATGAAGGCGTAGGAGATGGCGCGGATTGCTGATCCTGTGAGGGGCGGGGAGGGTTGTAATGGTGCGGAAACGCCATGCGTACGAACGTTACCGGCAGTGACCCACTGACAGGGTCAAAGTTGAGTTATTGTCGGAAAGTGACTGTTTTTGAACCACTCGGGTTGTTCATACTAGAAATTTATTCCCATTTTCATTAAATAACCACTCAGTGGCTGCTGTTTTGGCCCTTATGGCTCGATGATGGGTCCTTGACAAAAAACGATTGATTGGGTTTTTTCCTGATGTGTCACGCACAGTGTCACACATCACACTCCGAGCTAGACGATTATTCTCTCGCTCTCTTCTCCTCTTCACACATCCCTTTGATCTGTGAGGAGTGAGTGTATTGCATTTCTATCCTTCTCCCCTAGACTGACCAAGTACAGTAGCCTATCTCACTTGGCATTGATCTAGGTAGATAACAAAATACATTCCTTCAATCTGTGGGGATCTATCTCACTCAGTGTTCATCTAGAACTCCAATACCTTGTGACTGGCTTCATTGTCATTCTAGACTCAACCAGGCTTACCTTCACTAAGCTTAACCCCTGCTGGTATCCCCTGTGGTTACACTGAAGGGTTTCCTATATTCTACCCCTGTGGCTAGGCTGAAAGGACCCCTGGCATGTCCTCCACTCCCTCTGACCACTGTGGGCTTTTGCTTTTGGCTGGTGAATCAGCCAAAAATGCTCCAATTCCTCTTCAATTGAACAACACTGCCCCGGTGTTACAGCTCCCCCCTATCCCACATTGGGCTGCACACACTCCTGTCCAAAAGCAATCTACTCTAGCTCATCTTGGGCCATCTCATCCCACAGCTGCAGGTTCAACACAGCAGTCACAGGGGACTTCTATCATATTGGCAGCCTTTGGATGTGAATTTGATTCAGTCCTAGGATACATCCATTGCAAACGCCATGAACTCCTTATTCCCACCTCTATACTCCAGAACCACCTCTTCCAGGAGCACTGTGATGACTTCCCTGTTGATAGGGATAGGAAATCTATTGTAGGGGGACTCCTCACCTCCCTGAAAGATCTCTATGGCTTGGATCCCTTCCAGGGACACCCTCAGTCTGGTTGGGAGCTACTGTACCCTGTCCATAAGAGGGTTTATGCAGGGAGGTGTTGCTCCCAGTGTCACACTTTTTTCCACACAAACCATCGTCGCCAATACAACAAACATTTTGAGGAGTGTCACAAGGGAATGGAAAAGAATAATTGGCGTAATCTCCAATTTTTTAGCGCCCTCCACCAACCCTTTGAACAGAAAAAACTCTACTTAATACCAAGCCAGAACCAATCTCCTCCTCTGCCCACTGCCACAACCCACCCCACTAAGTCAGGGAGCCCAAAGCCATCCCCAGATATTCCTCTGGATTTTCCCCCACCCCAATTTTGCCAGGACTTAGGTTTTGTCTCCTGGACCAAGTCACTGGGCCAGGAGCAGGCAGTCCTCAATTACCTCACAGCAACTCCTGGGACAATAGCCACCAAGAACCTTTCTGGGAAGGATGCTAGCTTGGAAGAAACACTCTTTCGGGTTCACACCTTCCTTGATCATTATCTTTCCTCAGGCCAAAACTGGTTGTTTGCTCACCATAGTCGGCTTCAGGACATAATTGGGAAAAGGTGAAAATATTCCTCCTTTCAACTTCCAATTAACTAACTCCCTTCAGCTCCAGGAATTCTGATGGCAGGGTTTCCAGCTACCACAAGTACAGACTAATCCTATCTATGGTGATATCATCCTTTATAAGAGTGCGCCACTTGAAGGAGACTAGTGAGTTTCCCCCTGGGCTAGTTGAGGATGTCACAGAGGCCCAGGATAATGCAGGAAAGGCACTTTACCATGCTGCTGTTGCAGACCAGGCCCCCTCTGATGAGGTTTTAGCCCAGATGGTGCACACTCTCTGTGACTCACTCCTTCGTGCCAACACATCCCTGGAGAAGGTCTTTGGGCCTGTGGAATTTGCTTTTTCTCTTTTCCTAAAAAACAAGGAGGGGAGATACCGGTCTATTGGTCACCTGACTGCTTTTTTTGCAGCAATGCAGTGGTGCCTCCGAATCATCCTCACCCATGTAATCCGTCTTCACTTCCATGGCTTGCCCTCATATATTCCATGTAACTATTCAGTTGCCCTGCTTCCCCCTGCCACCCCCAGTACCTCCAATCCCTTATTGATTGAAATGGCCAACCAGGATGAACTGGAGGCTTGCCTGGATTCACCTGGTGACCTTGACAATCCTGTAGGAGATGACACACCAGAGTCTTTTGGGGACACTGAGGAGGCAATGGACCAAGAAACTACTGCATCAGGACCAGATGATCTAACTCTGGTTAAAGATAGAATTCTGCCTCAGAACTCAGAAGGTCTTCTAAAGTAGGTTCATTTGATCTCACTGCTTATCCAATAAATATACTAATAAAATCATCTGCAGGGCAGCAATTTCCCTTAGCCACTGGGTTTCTGCAAAGGGTGGTAAATCTGAAACTACCTTCTCCAGACTGAAGTCTACATGGGGAAAAGCAATAAGGGAGAATTCTGAGGGAAAGGGGAGCTGGGTAGCCCTGTGGGTTGGAGCAAATGAAACCCTTGAATTTGCTAGTATTCGGCGGATGGGTACCCAGAGATTAAGGATGAATGACCTACAGGATTGTATCCAGAACCTTGTTCATAACGTCCAGGCTGGGATAGAAACACTCCTCCCCCCTGGAATGGCCTTTCCCAGCTCCTGTGTCCACAAGTTTGTTGATCAGCCTACAGGGGAGGTGTTTTTCATGGAGACCAAACACTCCCAGAGAATTTTGGATCCACTACGTCAGAGGTTTGAAGATGGTCACAGAGACATCCTTGCCTCCCTGGGATCAGTTACCACTTGGCTGGAAAAGGCAGAAGATTTCTTGCACCTCTTGCTGGCTGTCCTACTTGCTTCTGGAGGGAGAACACCAAGAATAGATGCTGTTGGGGGGTTTAAGATACATGGATCTAATAGGAGTATGCTTCACATGTTAGGCTCTCCAGTCTGGGCAGACAACCTTGCCCATGAACTGCAGTCCTATCCCCTTCAGGTTGCTTGGCCCCTCTACTTTTACATAGGTGTCATCAGGCCATTTACCATAAAAATCCTTGTGGCCCGGGGTGCTCTGTCAGATTTGGAGAGGCTCAGCCAATGTATGTTTGTCCATACATTCCCCTTGAATCTGAAGGAAAGGCACTGGACTCGGGGGGATACCAGTGCAGTTGTGGACCAATTCTTTGGGAAGCCACTTGGCCTTCAACTGGATCATAATGACCTTCGCCAGATCTTGCACCACACCATCATAAAACATGTCTTACCAGGGATGCCTGCATTGCCACAGTCAAACCAGGGGATATATAACATAATGGCTAATCACACTGATGAGACATCTGCACTGTGTTATGCCATTGATGACCTCTCCAACTATGCTGCTGATCGGCCTCAAACAACCCACTTCCTAGCTATTAGCAGAGCATTCCATGTATGGTGTGGGTTACTTTCCACCAACCTGGAGCCAAAGCCTTCTAGCACCCCCTCCTTCACCCCCAGTAATGTCCACATCCAGGTAGCAAGGCAATGTGCAAGCCTGGCTATTGTCCAGAAGTACCAGTTTAATTGCATCAATGGAGCACCTCTGCCAGATCAACTGGAGAGAGCTATCCGTTACTGGAAGAGCACCTGGTTTACTCTTGAGGAAAGGGAGAGAACTTTTCCAAGCAGTGAAGATCAGGTACTAATGGAGGTTCTGGCTACTCTGCTCTTTGAAATGGAAACTGTAGATCATGGTAGGGGTGACTTGTTAGACAGCTTAGAGGAAGAACTGGTTGTGGTGGCCCTGAAACTTGTGAGTGATATACTGCATGGCATTTCATCCTCTCCAATAACATTATGTATAAGGTGGCAGAGGCTTTAGAAGGGTGGGGAGGTTGTTCTGGTTTACACCTTCCCACCACTTGTGAGAGGTTTGGTGTGGATGGGTTTGATTTCATCCAAGAGTGTGTCAGCAAGCGGCGAAGAGTTGATGTTGAATTGTGGGACATGCTTTCCAGGGGAGTCTGGTCTCACAGCCATAAATTTCAAACCAGAGGGGTGCCGTTGGTACAGGAAATTGAATGGATTTGCTGAGGGCATGGCTTAGCATGTTTTTATCCTATTATTGTCCTTTCCTGCAACACCCTTTGTACCTTAACTTCTTGTTCTTACTTATTGCTTGTTGGCAAAAATCTGTGTTCATGGCTGATTGGATCGAATAGATACATAAGTGTGGACTGCAAATGACCACTGGGTTGGGAGTGATGTGGCCTACTTAGCATTCATCCATGTGAGGTGTCAGTGAGGTGTTGCCACCTGCAGGTGGTTATGATGGATGTCTGTATTTTTGCTATGTGCTATCAGTTCTAATATTACTGGTGTTAAATGTCCCCAGCCACAGGGAGTGCTGTCTTAACCTCTTGAGTTAGTGAGCAATGGCTCAGGTTTAGCAGAGTCAGTTCATCAACAGGCAGAACTATAGTACTCAATACTCCCAAAGGCACAACAACACATCTTCTGAGTAGGCATCCTACAATCCAACTCACCCATATCCATGGTCCACACTGCACATTTATAGTTGTAGGTTGTGGCCAGCTCACTTTACCTTTTTGCCATACTCTGCATAACCACCCCTGTCACAGAATGGTGCCATTTATCTGTAGGTTGGTATCTGACCAGTTGCTCAGCAGCATTAAGACTGAGAGGTATTGTTCATGTAGTGTATGTAGGGAGTAGTGGCGGATGTATGGGACTCCAGCAGTCCCATCCTCCACTCCTGGTAAACAACATTGTGGGTTTACATTAAAACCATGTGTCTATAACATAACACACCTCTCAACAGAAACCCACTGTTCTTCCACCAGCACCAATCTCAAACTGCAGGGGCTTTCACTGTACAAAATTTTGAAACAAAACAAATCCCTGATGGAGTTTTATTTTTGACAGCAGGGAGGGATGACTTAGTGGATCAGGGATCTGTTCATAACTACAAAGGTACAACAGTGAAACCACCACTTGGGGAAATATACAGGGAAAGACTGTATTACATCATCAAAGGGGCTAGACAAGGGCCAGAACAATCTAGGTGACAATAGAAGGTTCTAGAAAATTCTAAAAACAATGGGAGTGTGAGTCACTGGTAGATCTGGATGGGCCTAGACTGGGGCCAGAAGTGATTAGACCAGAGCTAGACTGTAGAGTTTTATGGGAAGGGCTGAGTAGCACTAGCTTGGGTGGAGTAACATTAGCCCAGGTGGAGCATCAAGGATGGATAACTGTGATTGGTTGGGATGGGAAAGGGATAATAGGAATCCAAGGATGGTGAGGAATCCCCATCAAAGTTGCCTTTCCCTTCCTGCCAATAATTGACATATCTCCCTCCAGCCAGGATATCTGCCACATCTTACTCAGTAGTTGTCCCTTCTTCATCCATGCTGATGGCCGCTACCAAAACAACTCCAACAACTCCCCACCTATCTCTTGTGGTATCTTTGCCAACCATGGGTTTGACTGCAATAACTTTAGACACTACCCTTCTCTTGGGGAGATCATTAACCATGCCTGGTGTCAGGGCCACTCTGGCCCGAGCCTAATCAACGCTCCAAGCGAGCGTCTCTATACGGTTTGTCTGTCCCAAAGACCAGGCAACTGACTGAGAACCAGGGATAGCAAAGCTATCCTAGTCTCTAACGGCTAATGGAGGAGATCTGTATGATAACACTTACTGGAATCCTCGTGTAGAGGTCAAGAAGGGATATAAAAGATGTGTTCGGATGTAGAGGGGAGACGAGAGTTGAGCGAGTCGAGAATAGGAACGCTAAACGTTAGTTTGCTGGACTCCTCAGAGCTTGGCCAAGAAGCCTTTAGAAGGGACTCAGGCTGAGGAGAAAGTATGCAATAT
>Ga0307511_10000169_pt1 | contig 64108 bp, 73 predicted proteins | sample 13_EM_MG_FD_200266 | JGI IMG/M metagenome (GOLD analysis project Ga0307511, IMG submission 200266) | Populus trichocarpa ectomycorrhiza microbial communities from riparian zone in the Pacific Northwest, United States - 13_EM | ecosystem: Host-associated > Plants > Roots > Unclassified | place... | reverse complement strand
CCTCCGAGGTTACACAGCGGGAAGGTGCTCACCGTTCACAGAGGTAGCAAGGCCAGGCGCAGCCCTTGAACTTCGAACCGCAAGACTCGGAAGGGATAGGGGATGCAACGCGCCCTCGGTACGCTACCTGATCCATGGGTTGCGCGCTTTGGGCACGATGCAGGTCGTTTGACACCGGCGTTCGTGCCAGCGATCAGCGCCGCAACGACAGGATCGTACCGGCTGTTTCCTGGGACCTCTGGACCCTCACCTGGCGTGGTTTGGTCTCCTGTTGGGCTCGCCGAAGTCTCGTTCAAGTGTCAGGGAAAGTAGAATCTGGTGGAAGTCAACTGAAGTGGAGGAAGTGGCCAAGTCCAACACCGTCCTGTAAACGTGGAAAATGCGGTGAAAAGATGAGCTACACCTCTGTTGGAACCCCAATGACGGTCGTCGTTCTGCAGTGATCATGGATGTACGGGAAGCTACAGGTTGTTTACATACTGAGAAAGACAGAGCATATTACAAGATTAGCCTACCAGCAGGTACATACATACATACAACAACGCAAAAGTCAAAAGAAAGTAACCGGGTTCGGCGCCTGGCGTTGATTAGACGATGCACTGCACGTCACCGATAACCCTGAAGCGACCAAGGAACTTGCCTAGGTTGATGCTTTCCCCATCAATCACCTGCTTACACCCAAATCCAATTCCTATTTCGACCACCAACGTCTCCTCTCCGTTGCTCCTCGCCCGCTTCTGTTGTCCCAATTCGAATAGGAGGCGGTCAACCGCATCCCAATCCGCAATGTTGATCTCCCCGAACGTATCGTCCGACTTTGTCAGAGCGGACATGTGGATCTTGACTTTCTGGAGTGCTGGGGAGGTTACCGATGATAACACCTCCTCTAACGAGTGATCGGGGTAGGCTGTTCCACCAGAGAAGATGATCTTTTGTAGCTTATCGCACGAAGCCACGGAGAGTGGTGGGTTGAACGGACGCATGCCTGGATTGGATCGAGCTATTAGGTGAGTTTGAGATATTCTTGGGATGGGCGACCTACCGGTATATTTCTGCGAAATGTCCAGCGTCTTCAAGGTGCGTGAACAAGCAGAGATAAGGTTATTGAAGTGGGCGCCAAGTTCCCGTGATGAGCCCCCAATTGATATGTGATCGTATTGCAACGGGTATTTTGCGAGCTTGGAGAGAATGTGCATATCGTTTCCTGCGAGGAGACTTAGGTGGAGTTCGCCTTTGAAAGCGTTGGGGGCAGGAGATTTGGGACTAGGTGGGGCGGGGTGCTCATCCCCAGCAGCCATTAACCCTTCGATGGTGAGGGATTCGAGGTGTGGGAATAGGTATATGAGTGGCAATAGGGCGCCTAGGCTCTCAGATGGATAGAGCATGTTAAGGGAGCGGAGGGATTCGCCGAAGTGGCCATAGTACTTGTCTGGAGCGATAGGAAGATATGGCTCGTTATCGAGGTCCATGCAGTCGTAGTCGGAGATCATCAAAGACTCCACACGCTTGAAAGAGCCGAGGTGGGGCATGACCACCTCGAACTCCCGTGGAGATCTATGAGAGACCTCGAGGGTGCGAGCGAAAGACGATAAGCCATCTTCTCCCGGAGCGATGTTCCTGCACCATTTCATGAGGAGGTGGTAGCCGATCCGAACCTCTGCGAAGAGGTGTTTCCGACTCTGTCGAAGCCAAGAGCGGGAAACGAGGGCACAACTCCGAAGGGTTTCATCGTCTTCGTGGAGGAGATCAATGACATGATCTTTGATTTCCTGTGGAAGATAAGGAAAGCTCATCGTTGGCCTGGATGTAGAGTGAGTTTGGAGGTCGTCTGGTGGTTTGTGGAACCCTCCAAACCTTTGAACGTGGTGGCAGGACGGAAGAGGGAAGGCGAGCGAGCTCACGTGATGAAATGATCCCGTTTCCCTCTTCGGAAGGTGATCGCCCTCGCCGCACCTTGCCAGCCACCGCCATCATGGAGGGCAGGGAGGAATTTATGAACGAACGTCTACTTCAACTCGAGTGAGTCCCAGACGCGCAACTATCCAACACTCGCGTTCGTGACCCATTTCTGATCCAGGGAAATATCGCAACGACGAAAAATCCTGCTGGGTGAACTGTATCATGTCCTGAAGGGGAACGTGTACGGAGGATTGGAGGACACAGGCGAGGACCAGTTGCCTGCGTTTCTGGCTCAGCTCGATTTTGAATCCGAGTGAGTGTCTCCCTGTCTCTTAGGAATCTCGTTTACACCCGCCTCCGAAGCATACATCGCGGTTCGATCACAACCCTTGACGAATGGCTTCTCCGTCTACCGCCCCCTTTCGATGAAGAATCCGAACAAGAGGAAGAGGAGGAAATCGAAGAAGTAGAAGCACCCCAACAGCCCGAGATCCCGGAAGTTCTGGAACAAGATGAGGCGGAACCCGAGCCTCCTACTGGTTCGATTGCGGAGCCCATCGAGCCTACCGAGCCCCAGCCGATCCAGGTCCCATCCGACACAGAAGATTTTGAATATCATGCTACACCTCCCCCCCAAGAACCGGAGTTACATGAGGACATTCCGTCACCAAAGCTTGCACCCATCGAAGTTATTGCCCGTACACCTACCGCCGTAATCGAAGAAGTACGGCCCGCGTCTCCGGTTTTCGATTTCCAGTTACCCCCGCCGACTCCCCCCAGCCACTCCCCTGCACCTGTGACTCCAAAATTAGAAGAGGACCAAGATATCGTCGTTGATGTTATGAACATTTCTGACGATGAGGGGGCTCAATCATCCGATTCACAGAACGATATTTTCCCTCGCACTCCTTCACCTACGATCCCTAATACCATCGATACTGCCCTTCTCTACCGTGGCCCTGATCAACCTATAATCGTCGCTCCTCCCTCCCCTGCCCATGACCCTCAATACAACTTCGACGAAGAGTTCGCCTTTGACTCGGTGAAACCGCCGGCGAAGGATGGTTTACCCTATACCCTTCCACTCCTCAACTCTCTGCCTCCGGAGTTCCGGAAGAAGAATACAAGGACACAGCGGAAGAGGGAAAAGGAGAGGGAGCGGACTGAAGTCAGGAAAGACAGAGAGGATTGGACACCGATGGGAATGGCAAAGTGGCGAGCTCTCCTCCGAGCAAACCCCACATGGCAACACCTGGCGAGGTCAACGAAGTCGCTTACCACCAAGGATTGGAATGTAAGTCTTGATCGCGTTCTCGATTTCCACAAATTCTCAGCCCCAACCAGGTTGCTCTGACTGAATTGCGGCTCATACGTACATTCGACCGGATTGATATGCTGAAAGACTCAGGGAGATGGAGCTTCCGTCAACCAAAAAAGCAGCGAGGATTGGGAGGTCTCGTCAAGACTCACTGGGACTACCTCGTGGACGAAATGGTAAAGAAGGAAGAAGGAAAGTATAGATCATACCAGCTAACAATCGTCGGTAGAAATGGATGCGGATCGATTTCCGAGAGGAAAGGAAATGGAAAATTGCCGTTGCGTACACCCTCGCATTGGCTGTCCAGGAGTGGCATGAGGCTGGTACCGCTGAGGAACGCATCCGGAGAGGTATCTGCATTGTCTGGTCCAAGAATCTTGAGGAGGATATACCTGCCCCTTCTGATGTTGACGACAATTGTCCTATGCCTACCGACGACCCTCCTCACCATCGCTCGCGTTCAGATTCGATGCATGCGGTTGAAGAGTCTGACGACGGAAGCGACGAGGAGGAGAAAGATAACGCGATTCTGGCTGATGCCGACACGGCCGAACCAGGAGGAATTGCTGACGCTGAGCTTACCCAGGAACCAGACAATATGAAGGTCGAGGACAACGATGACTTCACGAATGCCTTGCAAGCTGCACCAACGACCGAACCCCAGGATCAGGCGGGGACAGGGGTTAATTCGTCGCCCCAAGATTCTCGCGAGGGTTCCGATCCTATTCCGCCGGGACTAAGGGTTACCTCTGAGAATCCCATGATGTCGTTCGCGAATAATGGGCTGTCTGCTGCGACGCAGGGGGCTATGAGGGAAAGGGTTGCTTTCATGGACTTGAATAAGGTCTTCCTTGACGCCGATGACTTGGGTTTGACAAGCCTGATTCCCAAACCCTCGTCTGAAGTGGCCCCCGATTATGTCCCACCCAACATCGACCTTATCGCGCTCTTCGGTGACGTCCAGGCTTATGGTCTCCCAGAACCCGTCCCCGCAGCTATCCAACTGGATATCAAGAAGAATCGGAGGGAAAGGGAGGATATCAGTCGAAGGCTCGATGAGGCCAACACCACCAAACTCATCCCTGTGTCGAAATTCATGTTCTGTCGACCAACCCTCATCAGTGCTCTGCAACCGTCTCGCCACTGGAGGGATGGAACTTGGACTGGGTTGGACGAATCTCCCGTGTACTCCACAGATGTCCCTCCATTCTCACAAGACTTTGCATGCAGTGAGTTTTCCTCTCGCAGTGACATCTTCCACGGAATTGATGACAAATGTCGGATACAGGCCTATTCGGGCGGGAAGGTTACACCAACCTCATCATCCGACCTCCAACTTCTGATCCAAAGCGTGTACAAGACTCGCGTATTGCCGAGCAGCTTTGGACACCACAAGACGATCAGCTCCTGAAGAACCTCGTCGAGACGTACGGCAGTAACTGGCACCTTATCGCCGATTGTTTCAACTCCGTGCGATATGCCGTCTCCACCGATATCCGCACAAACTGGGATTGTTACCATCGGTTCGTCGCTACAAATTCCAAGCAGGAACCAGACCAATCCCCCAACCAAATGACGACGAGAACGAAGAGGCAAACCACTTTGGGGATCGATACTAACGGGGCAAATGCGGAGAACAAGAAGAGGAGACGACATCTTGTTGTTTTGGATTCTATCCGCAGGCTTGCAAAGAAGAAGGACAGCGTGGCGAAGATGTTGGGTGGGCGCGTCTCTCCATGTCCCTGAAGGTCATAGTCTGATTAGCCTCCGCAGCGGCCCAGACGAAACGACAGACTGGCATTCATGAGACTCATCACCAGATCAATAACATGCCTAAGCTCACTCCCCAGGAATTAAGTCGCAAGAAGGAGTATTCTGACCTTGTGCTGCGCCGCCAGGCGGAGGAGGTACGGAACAGACAACTCCGAGAGCAACAGGCGAGACTGCAGGGTGCTGGCGGGGTGAGGATTTTAACGCGAATTCATTGCCTACTTATTTTCCTCACGTTTCGTTTAGACTGCCGCTGTTAATCGCGCTGCCCTTCAATTCCCCAATGGGGTTGGACAGAACGTGCCACAAATTAGGGGTCAAGTGAACATCTCACAGCAGCAGAGACTCGCTGCCGCTCTCCAGCAACAACTCAGCCAGAGTGGTGTTAGGATGTCTCCCCAACAGCAACAAATAGTGCAGGCCCAGGTCAGGGCGTTGGATGCTCAACAACAGGCTCAGATTCAGGCCCAAGGTCAACCGGGAACACCGGCCTCTCGACAGATTCAAACTGGACAACAACCCGCGATTCAGATTCAGACCCACAACCTACCCTCTCAGCCGGCCACTCAACCGCTCGTTGCCGCGGTGCAGTTTGCGAACGGCACATCGGGTTCCCCTCCTCCGCAGCAGGCAGTCTCTTCGACCTCTGGGACACCCGTCAGCATCAACGGCAGCGCGAGCGGGAGTACGAATGGAGGAACTGTGGTACAGAGACCTGCATCGGTACAAAATCAAGAGGCGACGGCGACGCCATCGCCTTTGGACCCTGATACGGCAGCGGTGATTACCTCTATCGGCGCTCAACCCGTCGCTTCCTACTATAACGCGCTTAAGACTCTACAGTCCATGTTTGAGGTTAACGATGGCGTCACTATTAACCCCAACGGTAGTGCGCAGACAAGGTTCCAGGTTACACCTCAGGTCAGTGGCGCTTGGTATCTGTTTTTGACCTCGATGAACTGACCGATCATACCAGGGAGCGCACCGTCAACAGCCACCACCACAGCCACAGCAGGCTCAATTGACCCCTCCACAAAACCACACACAACCAGCTACTTTCCCACCACAATCGTGAAGGAGTCGGACCGGGATTCGTGGTGTGCACAGTTCACTTGGATGGCGCAATAAACCGTGGCACTGGTGGATCGGGTTACCTGCCTCGTTCGTGACTTATATGGGTGGTCTCGCTGGCGACGAAGAAGCGCATCTCCCTCTCGGCCAACCTTGGGAGAGATATCCAGTTGATTGTCATTATTCCCTGTCATCTTGTGTTGTATATTCGTTCTGTAAACAGCGATGTACCAGAACCGCCCTTCCCACTCCTGTTGATCATGAGCTAATACTATGATACACGCACTAGATAACCTAGGAACTAATATATTGTGGGCCAGAGCCTTTACGCCTGTCAATGTGACACGCATAATAAAGTAGACTAACCAAAACATGAAGATATCTAACTATCGCTCCAAGCACGTACATGAGAGAAAGCCTGTTCGACACAAAGCAAAAGGAGGAACGGCAAAAAGAAAACAAGGGGGAGAAAAGAGGGCAATACAGATGTCGCGCCCGTAAGTATAATCGTACAAATCCACCTTCAAGAGTACGTACAATATCAAAGCTCCCAGTGCCCCACCAACCCCTTGAGGTCCTCGACCTAGGCATTTGGAATGTCCAAGAACTTACCCGCCACCAAACACTCCTTTACCCACGGGATGTGAAAACAGGGAGGCCGATTCCCCTTCCCGGCGGCGTTGAACTTCTTGACCTCCTCCAGATCCTTTACAAGGACGTAGTCGTACTTGGTAGTCTTAAGGGAGGCGTGGTTCACGTCACACACCGCTTCGACGTGATCGGCGCCCATAGCCAGGATAATGCTGGGTAGCTTGCGGGTAGATTCGTTCTGCTTGTCGTCATCGGAATTGATCTACAATTTGTCATTGGTTGGGGGGTGGGCGACGCCTAAGGCATATATGTACTCACTCGCTTGAGACCTTTGGTTCTCCCGGGCGGGAAAAGCTCCAGGCCGATGCACAGAACCGACTTGTCATATAAAATGGAGTTCGACCCATACATGTCTCGCCAGATCTCGCGGATCTGCTGCGATTTGTCGCCCCATCGCAAGTTGACCCTCTGCGACATCAGGCCGTGAGTGTATTCCCCGGCTGGGAGGAGGTGAGGAACCCAGCTGACGAGGGCATGCTATGGATCGATACGGTGAGCGCAAATCCATCCAGAAGCCAAGAGGACGCTCACCTGTTCCTGGCATTCCACCAGCCACCGTGTCGACACACAAGGGATTCCCAGCGCAAGAGCCACCAGATACTTGGGTTTCTGATTTGGTTCGTCTGCGAGGAGGAACACAGTTTGTAATCCAAGGTCCTTGGGCTTCACGTCGGTCTTACGTGCCACCCAGCTCCGATCCGTCTGCGAGGGGGAAAATGGAAACACGTTCGCCCAATCATCGATGACTTTTCCTCCGTTGCTCTTGATGAGTTCAAGAACGTGTGCTCGGCCCTTGTCCCCCGCAAACTTCATCGTGACCACGAACCCGATCCGTTTCAAGAATTTCGAGGTCGAAGTTCCGTTGACGGCAGTGGATTTACTCGAGGAGGCATTGAGACCCTGAGCCTGAAGCAAAGTGCAAATGGAGTTCTCGTGGACGGGCCTCTCCTTCCAGGCTTTGTCGATCACCGACTCGTGTATCTTGATCGCGTTGGATTTAACATCCAGTTCCCCTCCAGTCTCGACCCGCACCCGGACATACCCCTCACTCTCCCAGCGATCGATCGCCATGACTTTACCTGGCTGTTTGTACCCGATAACGAACACTTCGTCTCCCACCTCCAATTCACTCTGACGGATGTTTGAGATGTGAACCGGGCACTCCGTCCCATCGTCGAACCGCACAACATACAAATCACTCTGGACAGGCGATCTGGAATGCACGAACCCGGCGTAGAAGTGTTTGCAGAGCGGCCATTGAGCGAAAACGCGGGTGCAATCGTTTTGGGCGAGATCCCGAAGGGATCCAGGGAGTGAGCGGATACGCTTGGACCCCGCACGTTGGGGTGTGATGCCTTGCAACGCTGAACTTCCAGACGCAGTCCTGTGGGGCTTCTGGTCAAGCCCAGGGCGCTTGCGTTTTCTCGCCAGTGGTACGTCATCTGAGGATTCTGGACCGGCCTCTTCTTCGTCATCCTCGGCAGGCTCGGTCTTAGCCTCGTCCTCCTGGGCAGGAGAGGTGTCACGCCTGGAAGGACCCGCAATACTGGCTTCCGTGGGCGTCTTCTTCCCTCTCCCCCGTCCATTCTGGGGTTTCGCCTTCGTAGTAGAACCTTTGGCGGCACCCTTTACGGCTTTGGCAGACGCGGGCTGCTTCGGCTTCCTTCCTCCTCGACCGCGAGTTGTAACAGGGGTGACCTCCGTCTCGACTTTCCCCGCCTTTTCGATTTTCCTCTTCTTAGAGGGACGCTCAACGGGAGTTTCTTCCGGTTCCTCTTCCTCTTCCTGGGGCAGGTGAGAATTAATGAGAATTAATGAGGTGAACTGGAACTTGATTGTACTCACCTCGTTCTCCGAAGTATCAGGGGACTCTGTGTAGATGATTGGACGTTTGTTCCTCATGCTGCGGCCTCTTGGAGGAAGAGGCTTCGGTGCCGCCTTCGTGGGTTTAACCACAGTAGCGAGAGGAGCCTCATCCTCGGTTTCCGGTACCACCGTATTATCACGGACCTCTTGATGTACGTCCTCCCCCTCCTCCTCGTCTTCCTCTTCATCTTCCAGGAGGGGCTTCGGTGGCCGCTTCGGCCGCTGTTTGATGAGAGGTTGGCTACCCATGGGGTCATCCTCTTGTTCGGTCTCGACCTCAGGGTCTTGCGCCTTGGCGTCCCCGGAGCTGCGGTCTGTGTTATTGTGTTCTGGGGCCTTGATATCCGACTTGTCTGACGATTTAGGCTTGGCCCCCTTTTTACCGCTGATAATATCACGCACAGTGCTTGCCACTCTCGCCTCCTCGCCCATGACACGAGCCACCGCACTTTCCAGCGTCCACTCCTCATCGTTGGCAACGTCAGGTACCCGACTTTCCGGTCCAGGAAGGTGCAATGAGGACATGGGCCCATCGGCCACCCTAGATGGCTCCGAGTCAGGAACGATGTCCATGGTCTCATCTTCATCTACTCGCGGAGGCGGAGGAGGAGGCATGGGTTGGAGGGACCGAAGAGGGGAATCCAGGGGCGAAGGGTAAACGGGGGGTGGCTCTGGAGCATCCGGGATTGTCTCCACCCCACTATCGCCCGTGGGTCGAGTTCCCGTGGATTCGGTTTCCAACGGCTGTGTCTCCGGAACAACCGACGTCGATTGACCTTGGTTGGTTGGGGGTCCTTGGCGGGGGTATGGGATTCCAGCGAGCTTTCTCCACGGCTTCACTTGTCTGTGCAAGCTACGATTGTTCGTTGAAGAAGCAACTGCGGAAGCAGCAGGGGTTTGGTGCTAGACTCGACATTAAAAGAGTAAACGAGGGTTGTATGGATGACTTACGGAGCTAACGGAGGGGGGTACAGTGTCTGAAGGAGCATCGGTTTGCGTTGGTTCTTCGGCGGCGATTTCGGCAGCGACTTGGGTAGACGGTTGGGTGGGTGCTTCATCGGACCCAGGCTGAGTGGACTCTGATATCTGTGTGGGCTCATCGTCGGGACGGGATTCGTTTTCAGGAAAGTTTCCTGAGGAACTGGAGGATGAGTCGGGGGATTGTGGAAAGTTGAGACCGCTGCGATCGATGTAGGGATTACGATTGTTGTTGATACATGTAAGGTATTCCATATAGTCTTGGGGGTATTCCGTCGTCTGCGGCTGCGACTCTTCCTGTGCAAGGGCCACTTGCTGTGTGTTCTGACTGCCGGACTCATCCGAACTTGACTGGCTCGGGGCAACGATGAGTGATGGTCCGGCGTTCGGCTTTGAGGGGAAAGGGGAGAACATCGAATCCTGCTATTTTCGATGAGTACGAACGTTGGACGCCTGATCCTTGCTTACCTCCGGAGAATTCTCAAGTTGGGACAACGGAAGCCCGAAACGTTTCGACTTTGCGAGGAAGGCCGCCTGCGGGTTAATCGGGATTGAACCGGCAAAGGAGTCCTGAGACTGGGGAGAAGGGGATCGGCGGGCAGGCGTGTGCAAGGATCTACTCTTCCTGAGGGGGGTGACGGGAGGGCGGTGTGGGGAAACGAACGAAACCGCTTTCCCCGGTTTTGAAGGGGAGGGTGTCCCAGGTGGCTCATTCGCATTGGAAGGACTCTTTGGAGATAATGGCGGGACGAGGTGGTCCATTGAAACTGCATTCGGTCCCGTTACGGATGAATGGCTGGTTCCTTGAGATTCTTGGGAATCCTCGCCACCATGACCCCCGGGTTGGCTTGGGGATTGGGTCACAGCCAGTCCATGGTAATGATAGTGGGGAGTGCTCTTAACGTCGGACGGAGTGAACTTGTCCTCGACATAGACCTCCGGCTCTTCTTGCGTGACTGGCTTGGGGGTGCTGACCCCGCGACGGAGAGCTTCCCTTACGATCTGGGTGGCCTGAGACTCTGGCAAGAGAGACGCATTGCTAAGGGGCGGAACCGTCACATTCATCGAAAGGCGCGAGAAGTGAAAGGACTGACGTTGAGATCAAAGGTTCCATTGCCGGAGGTTCAGCGGGGATTGAACTCCGCTTGTCTCAAACCGACTGATAGACTCTCGCTCCAGCGCTTTCACTCAAAATACCGTCCAAAGCCTAGAAAGCGTCTGAGGTGTGTGATTGGAAAGGCGTGTAATCAAGAAGAGGGATTGGCGGAGATGGCGGGAGCGGGAGATGAGCGCGGTGACCTGGAATTCCAATCTTGTTACCCCGAAGCTAACACGAGTGTGACATATCACGTGGGCGCGTCATCACTATGTCACGGTGTCGAAAGTCACGGGACCGTTCAGAGGAGGACCGGGCGGTTCGGCCACATTTTTGCAACCGCTTCCTCTCCCGTCACAGTCTGAGCCTACTTCTGCTGCTTTGAGATGGACTCTCCTGTTCGTAGCGAACCCTCTGGTGGTCCCGATCCCCTAACTACCAGGCATCACTCGAGGACGTCTCACCATACACCCAAACCATCGAGGACGAGCGGTCCGAATCACCTAGCTCACAGCCCAGCGGTCGCACTGGCCGACAAAGATGTAGAAGCTAGCGATCTACCCGTCCCTATACCAGACTACGGCCATGCGCCGGCTTATCAGCCCAGTTCTCTTGTTATCAAACCCGGGTTCTTACCCGCTCTCGATTCGACTACAATCTCTCTCGACCCGTCTCAACCTACCCTCGCGAACTTCGATGACCCTGCATCCCTCTTGCCTACTGATACACTGTCCACCCCCACTGAAACTTTGGAACCGTCCTACTATCCGCCAAGTCGCACTCACCAAGTGCAGAGCCCCAACCATACCATGGTCGCCATCATCCTGTCCGCCGTCGGCGGTTCGTTTCTCCTTGTTGCACTCGTCGTAACCGTTAAAATCCGCTCCAGACGCAACGGGCGTCGCTACTTGCAAACTCCCTCCCTTCCGATTCCTCAGGATACATTCACCGACCCACCCGCGGAAGAGTCTCCCATCTTCGGTGGAAAAGAACGGTTCTCGGCTGGTGCAACCGGAAAAGAGAAGTGGACTTGGACCCAGTACCGATCCAAATCACCTCTCAGGGAAGCTGAAAAGGATCCATTCTCTGACCCGTTTTCGAAACCACACCGATCTTCAAACACTCTCCACCCCACCGAGCCGGCCCTTAGGAAACCCGGTTTTCTAGAACGCAGCCTGTCTCACATCTCCGCCCTCTCTGCGTACTCCGCGAAATCTGACGTCGCTGGGTTAGTCGCGAACGCGAGCGCGCCGGGGTACGCTTCCACGGCTTCCATCGTGGACCACGCTGCGGTGAATCCACACTCGAACAAATCTGAAGGGACTCGAGCTTCGCTACGCCAATCCAAAGATAAGCAAGCCATCCGGATCACGGTCCGTGATTGCGATGCAAGCAACGTAGACGAGTACATCTACGATGGCATCGAAGACCCCCCTGAAGTCATCACACATCTCCCCGTACCCACTCCCAACTTGCACTCAACCCAAGCGATTGGACGCGAGCGTGTCAAAGCCCCCTATCCGGTCGGTTCTTGTCCCTCAATCTCAGTCTCGATGAACTCGGTCGCTGTATCTGCCATGACTCCTTCGAACACCGCGACAATCATCTGTGCTGATCCGTTCGATGACCTTTCTCCATATGTCGCTGGGCCTTCAACGTCTAAAACCCCCACTCGACGAGAACGTGATACCCAGGCGTTGACGGCTGCGCTGGGATTGGACTCCCCACGGCTCGAACCACAAATTCGAACCGCCCCAAGCCGCGGTCGGTCCTCGGTGCTCAGGCGGAGCCATACCCTCGACAATCATACCTCGTTTGTTTCCGTACCCGAGAGCCTAAGTAGCCCCTGCCCAAGCGACGATGGATTACGGCTAGGGAAGTTCATGTTAAGGGATTATCGCCGTTCCTCACTCTCCTTGCCTCGGGGGCAGGCGCCGCCACCGGCTGTGGCCCCTTTGCACCTCCGGTCTCACGGGAACCAGACTTCACACAAGGCAACGGTGGATGACAAGCCGCCGAGGGTGCCTTCGCCTCCCGCCCTGCCATCCCTGGCGCAGATGGCGATGTCTCAGGCTGCAGATTACGAGACCTACAGGAGCCCGACGTATAGCTTGTACGACGTGTACGCGGATAGGGGTTCGGATAAAGAGAGGGATAGGCGGACGACGCTGTTCTTTGGTGGAAGGGATAGAGGTTGATCCGAGTCGATTCGATTGTTTGTCATCACTCAAACACGTAGTTTTGTATTTTCTTCCCATGCTACCAAACATTCAAATTTCTTGGGGAACCGCTCCGCTCTGCGCAGCATTTCACTCAGCCGAGATACAGGGGAGACCGGTCCGTCGCGCCGGAAGACCTTTTCGGGTGGAATAGTGCCAATACTGAAGGCGCTCGGCAGGGGCTAAGTAAAGCCAATCCACTGGTGCACCAGCACCCGCCACGTTGAAATCCTTTACGAGTCCGTTTTGGTATTGCATATTGTATATGTCTGGCATATATTACTCGATGATTTCCGCCCAAGGAGAAATTGTCCACTAAACAATCAACGACGAACGATTAAGGGGACGGGAAAGAACAAATGACGAGCGAGAGCTAGAAAAGAGCGTAGGGGATAGACGAGAGAGAACCCCCGTGAAAGGACAAGAGAGAAAGATATCGGCGAGGGTAATCCAGTTGTAACCCAATGTAGTATACTACGTGTGGCCCCAAGTGTAAAGCAAGAGACGATCAACAGGAAGGATAGCGAGCTACACCCAGAAAGCGGTCAATTGGTAGCGATGGTGGGGGATTGGAGAGATGTCTATCCAGATCCAACGTCCACCAGTAGAAGCCAAATAGGGGGTAGTGGAAGGGAGAATAGTAGCGTTCGGATGAAATATGGTAGTAGGTAGGGTAATGGCTGGGGGAGATAGTCCTGATGGAAAGGATGGAGGGTCATGACGGGGTCGTAAGTGATGTGAGGATGCAAAAGGATGGAGATGGGAATGAAGAAAAGATGTCGGATGGCGTCTCATGGCCCCGGGGTGACCATCGGTGGGGGTGGGTAACCCCTCTTCTTCGCAGCTGCGCCGCCGCACACAGGAGGGGGAGCCGCGTTCGGTCCAATCCAAGGGTCCAAATACGAGCAACTCTGGATCGGGACGTACATGCCCCTCGTGTCACTGGGGTTTGCCCAACCATTCCCAACGTCGATCTTCACGTTCGACCCTCCGGATTGGGTGAACGTCGGCCCGGGCATGGTGATGACTGTCCCAGTTGGTGTATAATGAGGGAGAGACGAGATGGGTCCGCCGTTGGTGATGGAGGCTGGAGGCCACTGTAACCCAGCGCTTTGCACGTTCAAGCCGGCGCCTGTACCACCGGTCTGCCAAGGCTTCAAGGGAGGCGTCCAAGGACTGGTGTTGCCACAGACACCGATGGCCTGCCTAGGGTCTTGCGGCATCCAGCCGTTCTCCAACCCCAGTTGATAACTCCAGGCTGGTGTCTCGACCTTACCCGAACGGGTCGAGTTGCCAATCTTCCACGTCCAGAAGAACCAATTCTGCAGAGCATCCATGGAGGCCATAGCGAACGTCTTGATGTCGTCTTTCATCTGTTGGTCCCAGTTCTGCCAATCCGTCCACGGCGTGCAACTACCTATACGGGTCCATGGTCCATCGCGGGTATACGTTCCCTCGTAACGAGTCCCCTCATTGACGTCTGTAAGCCACAGACCACAGTCCGTAACGGCGTTCGAGAACTCTCCCGCGGTGGTCATACCGAAGTTAACCATGGTGTTGTTCATCGTCGCGCCCCAATCGTTACAGGGCCGGGTGGCGTAACTCGACATCGGGGACGCAGACTGTGTGCCAAAACAGATATAAGGGTGGTAATCGAGGGAGATGCGGTCGGCATTTTCCATAAATCCGGAGTAGTGCGTAAGTCCCTGGAAACCTTCGTGGAAGGAAATGACGGGACCGTTACCCTCCCCAAGTCCGGTCACTTGACGTATGGTATCATAGACAGCCTTGTAGCTGAAAGACGACGAGTTAGCTTTCCGGGAAACGAAGTAAGGACGAGTTTAGAACATACAATCCTTCCAGTTGCGTTCCGCCGATGATGGGGCTGGCCCTAGGTTCGTTGAGAACGCCAAACATTACGACGACATCCTTGTATTGCGGTTGAGAGATAAACTCCGTGATAACCCTGATATAATCCAAAGTCCTCTGTGCGTTGGCGTAACCCATAGCACCACGAAGGAAGTTGGTCTCGCCGAGTCGCCCAGAGTGATTCCATCCGTTTTGGGATCCAGGAACGGCATGCAGATCCAGGTTGATGCGGAGACCGTACTTGCGCGCCCATTGAATGGCCTTGAGGAAATACCTGGTCACCGGTGGCACGGTCGGTCAAGATAATAAGGGGAAAACGAAAAGGAGTACTGACTTCCAGGATACTCTGGGAAGGAATGGCTCGTCGCCCTGAACCTCGATAGCCCACCAGGCTATGGGAATTCGCAGGAAATTGAGACCAGCACCGGCGATCTCTGCGAAATCCTTCTCGGTCTGCAATGGTATGGGCGTCAGGATGTAATCTCCGATCGGGGGACTGCGTGAACGTACAATGAAAGTCTTATAGTGGTCTTCCAATTGATTCAGTCCACCACTAGCGGTATCCGCGGCCATAGCCTGACTCAGCGTCCACTCGTCTACTGCGGGTTGGGCATTATTGAGGTATTTCTCGAAAAGGCTTGGAACGCTTCACGGGGAGTGAGTGTCAGGAACGTAGGCAACAACCTATCACACATACATGAACTACACAGAGGAGGTCAATGCAAGCCCAATGAGCACGGTCTGGGTTGTTGGAAAACTCACAGGTTCTGGTACGAGCCAACCACCAAGATTGACGCTGCGAGAATGAAATAATGAGCGCGGAATTTTCAAGTGAAACCCGATGAACGGACCCAAAGATACGATCCTGACCCCATTTAAACGATTGGTTCAGGGGCGGGGACCAGCTCTGCGCCTGAGCATTGTTGTTGAAGGGTTGCTGGGGGTCCCAATACCAAGTTCCTCCGAACTTGTTCGAGTAGGTCATCTTTGTCCCGTCCTCAAACGTGACAGTGCTCCCATCCCCTCCAGACTTGATGAGATTGTTGGTTGGATTGCTGTTGTTGTTGCCACTGTTATTGTTGTTGTTGTTGTTGTCCCCACCATTACTGCCACCGACTGCGGATGAAGTGTTGCCATCTTTTTTAATGACGGTGAAGTAAAGGGCAACAATGATGCCAATGGCAGCAATGATCACTCCAACGGCGATCGCGCCGATGATCATCTTACGTTTGGACTTGCTCGGAGGAACATACATGCCACGCTTCTCCTCGAGATATCTGCCCCGGCTGCCTTGAGAGACGTTTCCGGCGGCAAAGTCTGAATCATGGGGATCTTCTTGGAACGGGACGGAAGAGTAGCCCACAGCCGAGTCGCGGTTTGCTCCAAGCGGGTTGAGTGCATATACGGATGTTCCGTCACTCCCGTTGAATGAAGGGGCTGCGAAGGAGGAAGCGAGGGAGCCACGGCTGGCAATGTCAACACTCGCAGCGTGACCGAGGAAGCGTGGTCTCGGAACGGCTTCTTCGGAGAAGCCGTCTGGCTGAAACGGAGGGTCCTGGAGTTGGGTGTGGACTGGCGAGGGAGGGATATCACTGTAAGCTCCCGGCTGGTCATCCTGATGACCGTAGCCACCGTCGTCGACTGGGTGGTAAGGCGTATTCGGTGAAGACATTGTAACTGTAGGCGGAGAACCCGGATGAGGCAACGCCGCAGTTGTGGTTGATCTGAGATGAAAGTGTGACGTACAGAGAGATCAGGGAGCACCCTGAGAGGCGACTGCAAGGACAGCGGAGACGGGGCCAACGAACCCAAACGGGGGAAGGAGGAGGAGAGAGGAAGAAGAAGAGAATGGGAGGTAGAAGAGGCGACCCATTTAGGAGACCCGTGATATGACGGAACGGTCGCTTCCCACGATGAGGCTTTTTTTGTCGGAAACGTATGGAAAACGAACAGACTACAAAGGGAATGTAGTGATCACTACAAATATGTTTCTAATCAATGTAGTCCCTGGTGACCATCACAACACAAGGTAATTGATCGAACTTACGGCCTCCTCCCAATGTTGCCGTGTTACTGGAGGAACCGAAGAAAAGCCTAGGAATTTGATTTTTCATCCCTCCCTTGTCCCTCCCACGTGATCGCGTCGCGTACCTTCCCCACAGCCTCCCCCTCCATGTCCTCTAGAACCATCCGAACCTACAGCAGAAGGAGCAGAACCACCCCCTCCTCATCCTCACCACCTCCAGAAGATTCAGTGTTAGAGCCTCCAACTTCATCGCCATGTTCATCATCGCCTCCGTCCCCGATCCCGAAGAGATCCCTATCCGACGCGCTGGGATTCCCTCCGCCCAAGAAACCGCGTTTATTGAAACCAGACACGAAGAAATCCAAGAACTCCTCGGCGTCCTCTTCTAAATGGAAACCGAATCCCAAGAAACAGCCCTTGATCCAACTGCACTTCTCCATAGACGCGTCTGTCTTGCGCACGTGCCCGATATGCGACCTCTCCTACACGAAAGGCACACAAGACGATGAAGCCCTTCACAAGTCCCACTGCGCTCGCGTCCAGCGCGGTCTAGAATGGGGCGGGGACGAGATTAGGGAAAGCGCAAAGCAAGGTGTTGTCGAGATCGAGTCGGGCATCCGCCTCAAAGATGGTTCGCTCGGCAGGATCCTGGCCGTGAACGCCAACGCTTCCGGAAAAATCGGCTCAAAGGTGCTCCCTCTTCCGTCCGCCCCCTGTCTCATGAATTCAACCTGACACGTTCCGGGCCCGCGCCCAAAAAAAAAATGCGCAGCTCACAGCATTATTCGAAACCATCGCCGTTGCGCTATCCTCCCCGCCTCTCACCCAACAAACCCTAGCCGACTCCAAAGCTTACCTCTTTCTCCTTGCCCCGCCCGCTTCTAGTTCAGCCAAATATAACTCGGCGAGCTCGGGATCTAAATTAAGCGTACGTAAACGCGAGAAGATTGTTGGCTGCGTTGTCACCCAACCCATTGCAACAGCCATGTGTATAATTGAATTCCCCAACACACCTGGTCAAGATATGTCAACGAAGAACGAATGCGGCCCGAGTCCACAGCATGCACGGAAGAACGACCATGAAGAAATCCACGCGGACGGAAGCAAAGAAGCCCCGCATCAGCCATCAGCTTCGCACAAATCCTCGAGGGGTGATCTAATCACAGTTGATGCGTCCACGTCACTATATTGCTCTCCAGAACCCCTGCCAACACCGCTCGGCATCCCACGGATGTTTGTGTCCTCTTCTTACCGAAGGTTGGGGATCGCTTCTCGTTTGCTTACCGCTGCTGCCGAGAATTTCATTCACGGAATCACGCTGGACCCCGCGAAAGGTGAGGTGGCGTTTACCCAACCCACTACCTCTGGTAAGGCACTCATGGAGAAGTGGGGGAAGAAGGGGGCTAGAGTTTACCGCGAATAGGGAGAACACCACTGGGTGGTCAGATTTCAGTTGTAGATTTACGAACATACAGTACTGTAGCGCGTAGTCCATCTTTATATCATCACGATTTCAGCAGCCAAGACCCTTGACGTACGAAGATGGCAAATGACACACTATAGTTACAACTCACGACATGTTGTACTCCCGAGACAAAGTACACGAGAGGCAGTGAGGACAGATACAAAACAACAACATAAATGAGGTGATAATGATGGCACAGGGACATAATGTGAGACATATGAGAGACGGAAAAGTTACAGTTCGTCAAAGGACCGGCAGGCAGGTGGTCAAACAGCCGAGTGACCAAACCCGCACTTGAATGGACCCGAGAAAATTAACCAAGATAACCAAGGGACAAGAAAAACGAGCGAGGGAAAAGACCGAGCGTCAGGAGCATAAGATACTCTCTAGTCCATGTCCTTGACGAGATGGGGTATTGACGTTTAGACTTCAACTTCGACAGCTTTCGGGCTGAGTGTACTCGGGGGAGGGACGAAATACTAGGGAGTGGGAAAATCGCGGTCAGCACGTGAACATCCCCTCCCCCAACGTAACGGAGAACGTGAAGCAGTGTGCTTACCCTGGCCTTGATGCCACCCGCGGCTGGCAATCTCGTCGACTTCTGGAGATAAGTGTCAACCTCGGCGGCCACGCCACGACCCTCGCTAAAAAAAAGAAAGAAAGAAACCAGCCGTCAGTTCCACCGCTGTCGGACCAGAGGGGAAGGGGGAGAATCCTTACTTGATACCCCAGACGATCAAACTCTGACCCCTCCTGCAGTCACCAGCAGCGAAGACACCCTCGACGTTCGTAGAGTATTTCTAAGTGGGGATAATTCTGGTCAGCTGTGCCCCACAGCCGCACCGTTAATGTAACTCACCTTCAATGGAGTTTGAATGTTTGACCTCCCGTCCTGCTTGACGCCCAATGCTTTGATCACGGCGTTCTCCGGTCCCAAGAATCCCAGAGCGAGGAACACGAGTTCGGCGGGGAAGAACTTGGCAGATCCTGGGACCTCCTCCATCTTCCACCTTCCGGCACTGTCCTTGGTCCACTCGACGCGAACTGTAACGACGAATTAGTGTCCATTCACAATCCCCGATCGAGTGCCCACATACCTGTATTCAGACCCTTCAACTTGCCCTCGTCGTTCAAAACAAACTCCTTGGTCGAGATACAGTACTCCCTCGGGTCAGAGCCAAAGTGAGCGGCGACCTCAGTGTGACCGTAGTCAGTCCTGAAGATCCTCGGCCACTGCGGCCATGGGTTGTCCGGCGCACGGCTGGCAGGTGGCTTGGGCAAAAGTTCGAAGTTCGTGACAGACTTGGCACCGTGTCGCATAGAGGTTCCGATACAGTCGTTTCCGGTGTCGCCACCTCCAATGACAATAACATCCTTGCCCCTCGCGCTGATGTAGCTTCCGTCTTGGAGTTCGGAATCCAACAAGGACTTGGTGTTCGCCTGTAAGAACTCCATAGCGAAGTGGATACCGTCGGCATCGCGGTTTGGTAGTCTCAGATCTCGTGGCCAGGTCGCACCGGTGCAGACAATCACGGCATCGTTCTCGGTCCTCAAGTCGTCGACATCGACATCGACACCAACGTTGGCGTTTGGTACGAACGTCTGTCAAAATCAAAATACTCGTCTCAGCATTTACCCCATGACCTTACGGAAATAAATGACGCACGATTCCCTCAGCCTCCATCAAGTCAATGCGACGCTGCACAAGGCTCTTCTCAAGCTTCATGCTAAGTCACAAGCGGGGCACACGATCAACACGCGTGTCATCAAAACACAGGGGGAAATGAACGTACTTCGGGATACCATACATCAGCAAGCCGCCCATCCGGTCGTTGCGATCATAGACGGTGACCCAATGGCCGGCCCTATTGAGTTGATCTGCGGCGGCCAATCCTGCAGGGCCAGACCCGATAACCGCAATCTTCTTCCCTGTGCGAACTTGCGGAGGGTTCGGAACAATCCAACCCATCTCAAACCCCTTTTAAACCCAGGGCATTCAGCAACCCGCTTAATCAGACGGTCGAGGTCCAGGGAAACTCACTTTATCGATGATCGCACACTCAATGCTCTTGATCCCAACGGGTTGTTCATTGATACCCAACACGCAGGCGCCTTCACATGGAGCGGGGCAGACCCTTCCCGTGAACTCCGGGAAGTTGTTGGTAAGGAGTAACCTGTTGAGAGCGTCCCTCCATTGGTCCTTGAACACGAGATCGTTCCACTTGGGGATGACATTGGAGATCGGACATCCAGTTTCAGACTGACAGAAGGGAATACCACAATCCATGCATCGGGAAGACTGGTACTTGAGCTCGTGGTCACTCAAGCGGTGGGAAATTTCATTCCAGTCCTTAACACGCTTCCTTGGTGGTCGGTAGGTCTCGTTGAGGCGTTTGTACTTCATGAAACCACGCGTCTTATCGAGCTTCTGGGCACGTTGCTTTGTCGCGTTTTCATCAACCATCGAATCTTCAAGATCCAACAAAGCAGGCTCGAGGCGAGGGGGTTTGGTGATGGTAGGGGTGGTGTTACCAGGGGTACCGGCTTTAGCCAACAAGACATCCTCAACGTCCGAATGCAAGTTCACATTGCTGGTTGTCCTTGAGGGGATCAAATCGATGACGCTCTGGCGTAACTTCTCTTCTTTGGCACGGGCGGCCTGCTCCTCCAAAACGCGCTTGTAATCGTTCGGCATAACTCGAACGAACAGGGGCAGAAGGTGATGGAAATCCTGGAGGACTCGGTTCGCGACCTCGGATCCAGTGAAGTGACGGTGGTCCTCAATCATCCCCCGGAGCTCCGCGATCTCCCGCGGGTCACTGACCTTCCCTAACTCCACCATCTCCAGATTAACCCTCGAAGAAAAGGTGTGGGCAGTGTCCAGGACGTAAGCGATACCTCCGCTCATACCAGCCGCGAAGTTTCGGCCCGTAGTTCCGAGAACGACCACGCGACCTCCGGTCATGTACTCGCATCCATGGTCACCACAACCCTCGACGACAGCCTTTGCGCCCGAGTTTCGGACAGCGAACCGCTCAGCAGCGATACCCCGGACGAAGGCTTCACCGTGGGTAGCACCGTAGAGACAAACGTTTCCGATGATGACGTTCTCTTCAGCCTTGAAGGTAGACTGCTTGGGAGGGTACACGATGAGACGGCCACCTGAGAGACCCTTTCCGACGTAATCGTTGGCGTCTCCTTCCAGTTCGATCGTGATACCTGGCGCCAAGAACGCACCACACGACTGTCCGGCGGACCCCTTCATGGAAATGTGGATAGTGTCGCGAGGAAGTCCCTCTTCGCCGTACAGCTTGGAAACCTTGTAGGAAAGTGAAGTTCCGAGAGCACGATCGGTGTTTGTAACCTCGCACTCGACGCGGACCGGTAATCCTTGAGAGAGAGCAGGCCCTGATTCGTCGATGAACTTGTTGTCAAGGCGGATGTAGAGTTTGTGGTCTTGAGCACGGACACGGTAAGTCGCAGCACCAGGGCGCATCTGCCAGGCGGGCTTCAGAACAGCAGAGAGGTCGAGGTGGGCGGTCTTGATGGTTCGGAGCGTATCGTCGACCTTGAGCATATCAGCCCGACCAACCATCTCATTGATTGTACGGAATCCGAGTTTGGCCATGATCTTTCGCAAATCCTCGGCGACGTAATAGAAGAAGTTTATGACCTGTTCTGGTTGGCCGGCAAACTTGGTGCGGAGCTGAGGATCCTGAGTAGCGATACCCACAGGGCAAGTATTGACTGGAAAAATCGCTCAGATAAAACCCCACGAAGTAGAATCATTACAAACTCACGGTGGCACTTTCTCATCATGATACAACCCATAGCGATAAGGGGAGCGGTAGCGAAACCCCACTCTTCGGCTCCAAGCAGACAGGCGATGGCAATATCACGTCCAGTCCTCAATTGACCATCGGTCTGAACCGTCACACGACCACGCAAATCGTTGAGAACCAAGGTCTGATGAGTCTCAGCGAGACCCAATTCCCAAGGGAGGCCAGCGTATTTGATACCAGTCCATCGAGAGGCACCAGTACCGCCGTCGTGGCCAGATATGAGGATATGATCAGCCTTGGCCTTGGCGACACCGCTGGCAACAATACCGACGCCGACTTCAGAAACGAGCTTGACGGAGACACGAGAGCGAGGGTTTGAGCACTTCAGATCGTAGATGAGCTGCTTGAGATCTTCGATCGAGTAGATGTCGTGGTGTGGGGGAGGAGAAATCAACCCGACGCCGGTAGTAGAGTGACGAGTGCGAGCGATAGAAGCGGAAACCTTGTGGCCGGGCAATTCTCCACCCTCACCGGGCTTAGCACCTTGAGCCATCTTGATTTGGAGCTCGTCGGCGTCAGCGAGGTAGTTTGAAGTGACACCGAACCGACCGGAAGCGACCTGCTTGATGGCGGAACGCATGGTATCTCCGTTGCTGAGAACGTTCGAACGCTCGGCATCTTCACCACCCTCGCCGGTATTGGACTTCCCACCCAACCTGTTCATGGCGATGGCCAAGGTTGAATGAGATTCCATAGAGATGGACCCGTAAGACATGGCTCCGGTGACGAATCGACGGACGATCTCGTTCCAGGGTTCGACCTGGTCAATAGGGATGGCAGTGGCAGTCTCATATCGGAACTCGAGGAGACCACGGAGATGGACGGCACGAGCTTGATCGTTCGCGTTCTTCGAGTAAGCGTCAAAGGCAGTTTGGTTCTTCTCCCGAACGGCGTCTTGAAGGTTGGCGATGCCGGCAGGATCGTTGATATGAGCCTCACCTCCGTCACGCCAATGGTACTCTCCGGACTCGGGCATACCCGGAGGAATGATCGTCTCGCGCGAGGGCCAACCACGTTCGTGCAGTTCGAAAACATCCATAGCGAGGAGGTCGAATGTCGTGCCCTGAACGCGGCTTGCGGTTCCCCTGAAGCACTTGTCGACGACCTCGGAGTGAAGCCCGAACGCTTCGAAAATCTGGGCACCCTTGTACGACTGGAGTGTGGAAATGCCCATCTTCGACATGACTTTGAGGATACCGTTGTCGATAGAGTGACGGTAGTTGTCCATGAGATCCTCCACGGTTTTATCGTTCTTGGTCCTGTGGAAAAGGTTAGAAACGGCTGTTCTATACGGAAAGATACACGTATGAGCTTACAATCCCTCGCGAGCGACCTTGTGAATGGTCTCCATCATCAACCAGGGGCACACGGCGTCGGCACCGTACCCAAGAAGGACGCACAGGTGGTGAACCTCACGAGCTTCAGCAGTATCGATCATCAACGCGACCTTGGCACGCATCTTGTGTTGCACGAGATGATGGTGGACACCGCCGCACGCCACGAGGGCCGAAAGGGGGATCCTGTCCACACCAACTTCCCGATCCGAAAGAATGATGACCTTGATGCCATCCTCGATCGCCTGTAATGACTCGCTGCAGGCACGTTCGAGAGCCAATTGATAACCGGGAAGGCCTTCCGACTTGGGGAAGGTGATGTCGATCGTCCTTGAGGGCCAAGTTCGATAAGCGACCTTGAGGTTCTTCATTGCTTCCATCTCTTCGAGGGTGAGGAGGGGGGATGGTAGAACGATACGGTGACACTGCTCTTGTTTCATCTCGAGGAGGTTGCCCTCGGGTCCGACGTAAGCCTCGAGAGACATGACGATACTTTCACGGATGGGGTCGATCGGGGGGTTGGTAACCTGGGCGAAAAGCTGGCGGAAGTAATCGTAGATCATCCTCGCCTGTGTGGACATGCACGCGAGGGGGGCATCGTTACCCATGGACCCGAGGGCTTCCTTTCCATCGGTGACCATGGGGAGCATGAGGAGATTGAGTTGTTCGACCGTGTAACCAAAGGCCAACAGCCGAGGATCGGTGCTCAAGGGTTGGGGGTCGATCTCGATCACGATTGGTTTGGTCCGCTGGACCCGCTTGACAATCTTCGGAACGCGAAGCAGATTCGTCTCGATCCATGACCCAAAGTTTTCCTTGCGGGCGGTGGCACGTTTGAGTTCCTTATCATCGACGATCCTTCCCTCGAGTGTGTCGACGAGCAACATACGACCAGGTTTTAACCGACCCTTGGACACGACCTTTTCGGGGGAGATGAAGATGGCGCCAACCTCGGAGGCACAGACCATGATGTCTTCGTTGGTGACGACATATCGGCACGGACGGAGGCCGTTTCGATCGAGATTGGCTCCACAGTAGCGACCGTCACTGAAAGCGAAAAGGGCAGGACCGTCCCAAGGCTCCTGAAGGCAGGCAGCCCAGTTGTAGAACGCCTTTTTCTCGGGCTCCATGATATCGTTACCCTGCCAGGCTTCTGGGACGAGCATCATGACGGCTTCAGGGAGGGTGATAACACCATTGACGACGAGCAGTTCCAGAACGTTATCGAACGCTGCAGAGTCTGAACCGCCGGACTCGATAATCGGGTAGAGTAGATCAAGCTGATCTCCAAACAATGAGGAGGAGAGGACACCCTCACGAGCGTGCATCCAATTCTTGTTGCCTCGGACGGTATTAATTTCACCTGTAGTGGAGAGGTGACACAACACAACAATCTTAATTTTGGCGCCGAACCGACGGAAAATCAATTGAAGCGCGTACCGTTGTGGGCAGCCCACCTCATCGGCTGAGCCCGGTCCCAACTCGGGAAGGTGTTGGTCGAGAATCGTGAATGGACGAGGGAAAAGTGAGACCGATAAAGGACGTGATTCAAGTCGTGGTAATAATTGTAGACCTGAGGAGGGGAGAGTTGCCCCTTATAGACGATATTTTTGGAGGAAAGGGAGCATATGTAGAAACCCTTCGCAAGTGTGCTTTACGCCGAGGGAAATGAGATAAGGGTTTTAATTAATAAAGGTGGAAAAGCTTAAAATGACTTACATGCTGTGAGTGGCATACTTGCGCAGAACGTATAGCTGACGTTCGAATCGCTTATCGTCAAAAGAGCCGTTATCGCTCGAGGTTCCGTCTCCATAATGGGCTCGGAGAACGACGAATGGTTGAAGAATGGCAGGTTCCTTGCTACTCGCAGCAGGACCGAGGATGGTGCCGTCAGTGGGAACTTCTCTCCACCCGAGGACACGCAGACCAAGATCGCTGGCAAGCTTTGTGAAGATCGCCTGTTGTTTCTGTAACAAGACCGGGTCGTTGGCCCTGAAGAAGATGTTTCCGACGGCGTACTGGCCGGGCTCCGGGAGGATGTAGCCGATGTCTCTCTCGGCCTCCCGTTTGAATAAGAGATGGGGGATACCCGTCATCACACCCGCACCATCTCCGTCTCGGCTGTCCGCGCCGGTGGCGCCGCGATGGGTCATGGCGCAGAGGAGTTGGCGAGCATCCGAGACGATTTTGTGGGAGTCTTGACCCTTGATGTGGCAGATAAAGCCGACACCGCAGGAGTCTTTTTCGAGTTCGTTCAGGTAAAGGCCCTGGGAGGCGGGCAATGCCCCGTCCCAGGACTCGGGGTCGCGTTCTACTTCATCAAAACCGATAAGGGAATCCACTGGATCAGCATCTGACGTCCTAGATAAGAATTCCGAAGCGAGGCTACTGGCCATAGAAGTCTCTCTCGCGTTGTGCAAACTTCGCGGGAGGAGGACGTCGAGGAGGTGGAAGTAGAAGATGGAGGAGTCTGCGAGAAAGAAAAAAACTTGGTCCAACCTTTTCTCCAATGACCCAAAGCACGAGTCACCGTCGAATCGGAGAGATCCGTAGCCTCCGCTAGCTCGTTTCCGACTGGACGCGGACCGTGTCCAACCAACCAAATGCGAGCCATTTCGTCAATCCTCGTGGAACACCTGATCTCACGTCGGGGGGTGAATAGATTACTCCATGTCTTGATCAAACCAGCCAGAGCTATACGTTGTCTGTCATAGTGTAATTACCGTCTTACGACACCCAGCTCGCCAGGAAACGGAACGCAAACCCGGGGGGCTACGTCCCTGTGGCTCTCGTGTGACCCAACCTCTCGGGGTCGCAAGAAATTTGCGTGGGTCTCACTCGACCCCCCCTCACCACATCAGCCACCTTGGAAAGACTAGAATTAACCTGCGCCATCGTGCAGGGCACAACACACGGCAGCTACAAAAAAAAACCGGCCCCTGTTTAGCCTAGGAGATTTGGAAAGCCCGGTCCAGAACCGATCCATACCTTTGTGATGCCCATTGTATTGACGGACGGTCTCTCCAGAGGCCATCTCCCACAGACGTGCCGTGTGATCGGACGATGCTGAATTGACATGACCTAAGCCGATGCCGAGGGTGACCGAGAATACCCACCTGTAACGAGATAGGCTGAATCTGCACTAAAGGCGCAATCCCAGACCCAACGTTGGTGACCTTGGAGTCTCTTGTCCAACCTGAATTCGAAACTCGGTGACACAGACCAAATTTTCACCGTCGTGTCAGCAGAACAGGTAGCTAGATACCTTGAGAGGGCGGATTACAGTCAGCGTCACGTACTGGCGACGCATGGGAACGGCGAACGCGAATCTCACTTGATGTCCGGACTGAACAACAGCCTGGTGAGGTATTTGTCGTGCGCTTGAAACTTAGTGACAGCCTGGAAACGCGGTGCACTTGAACCCTCTTCATTAATCTTCCAGACATAGCATCGCCCCTAATGCAATTGCCACATAATTCAGAAACGTGATAAGGCAGGGAGTACGGAACTGGAGATGCGCGCGCCTTGTTGTTTCCGGCTACTAAACAAGAACTGTCAGAAGCAAGACTGACGGATCGCATGGGAATGTCGCCGGCAGGAGTCTGGAGCAGAAACGACGATAAGGTTCTGGGAACGTGGGGGTGAGGGGGGGAGAACATACGAGTTCATGAGTGCAAGTGTTCTCAGTGAGATCCCACTGTTTGATCCGACCTGCTTGGTCGCAGGAGATCAATTCACCCTGGTTTGGGTGCACGACGACATCGTTGACTAAGAATGAATGAACGGTCAGGGATGATCCGAGATGGGGGGTCGGCGAACTGGAGGGGGTACCTGGAGCTTCGTTGTCGTAGTTTCGCTGAATATGCGAAGATCTGGGTGGATGAACGGTTATTTTAGCTTGTTTACGGTGATAAGGAATAACAAATGGGGGTCTTGCCGTGGATCCCAGATCTTGATGGTCCCGTCTTCGCTGCCGGTAACGAGCCACTTGCCTTCGTTGTGGAACGAGACGGCGGTGATGTTGGAAGAGTGGCCCTCGAACGTAATCAGCTGGGGAGGACAGGCATGAGGGGGTGGAGTACGGGCGTCCGATATTGTATGACAGGCTTACGGGAGTGGAAGAAGAGCTGCCGACCTCGTAGATATTGACCTTTTTGTGGATTGCGGCCGCGAGGAGGCGTTTGCTAGACGGAACGGGATGAACACGATTTTGGTTGCTGGACAGTTGGGACTCACTCGGGCGAAATGGCTAGACGATTTACTTGCTACGCAGACACACACAAGTCACCGAGGGCTGGCCGTGGTCGAGGGAGAGAGAGGGTCTTACGCCAATTTCACCAGACCTAGTGATCGTCCTGGAACAGATACCGGACCAGGCCTCCCAGAAGCGAATTTCGTGGTCGTAGGAGCCAGTTACGAGGATGACGGACATGTCTTGTGCAGCTTGAGCCGGCGACTTGTTGGCAATTACCGGCGCAGGCATGGGTGGCGGTTGTCGTGCAAGCGTGTAGGCTCGGGAACTATTGGGCACACTTGTCTGGAACAGTCTACCATCAGACCACGACCACTTCCTTCCTTAGCCGCATTTGCCCCAAATCCCCCTGCGACTTGGCCGAACGGTTTTCTTACGTGTACCCAAAAACCGGGCTATCGTGCACTATTTCATGCATCAACCAGTCTGCCGCAGCGAGGCATCCTCTGAATTGGATAGTGGCCCAACGTTATCCCCAATCGCGAACGTTCTTCGTTCTTGCAACATCTCTTTTGATGGACCGAGCTGATCCCTCGAAGCCATGCACTCAAAGGATTCCAACCAAAGCCCAGGTATCGGTCTCTATTCAAACCCCTCAGCTCATTCTCCTCTCGCTTACTGTCTCACGCAGATCAAATCCTACTTCTCCTAGTCTCCGTTCATAATGCACTCCTCCCAACCTCCTGGCGCATGACGTCCCAACGTCTCGCACCCCGTCCAGATTCTCCCCCCGGTTTATAAACCCGTTCGAACGGTAAGTCTCAGACCCATCGTTCCCTGAGTACCCTATCGCTCACTAATAGTGTATGGACCACCTGCCAGTTAGTCCTCCTCGTCCAGCTCTCATACCCCCCTTCTCATAGATACACCCCTGCCATGCAGCCCGGAACACGAGTCGTATTTTGGGAAGATGCTGGCAAGATGAAACACGGCAGTGTACAGTCTATTGGTTTCGTCGACGTGCGTGTCTCCCTCTCTACCGTTGCCTTGTCTCGTCTTTCTTAACCCCATCCTCTCAGGGGGTTCAAGTTGCCTTTATCGTCGTCGACGGACACCCTAGAGCGCCCGTAAAAGTCCCGTGCGTTCGCCAGCGTCTTCTCTCCTTCCCGCGAACTCATCTCTAACCATAAACTCAGGCTCGGTGCTCTCTCTCGAGAATGCTAGATCACCCACGCTTCACTCCATTATTTATCTCTCTCTCCTCCTTCTCCCTCCGCGAAAACGACACGTTAGATGCGATGGACTTCTAGATGTATAGCCTGGCGCACTGTATCCTCCACCCCGATACCCCCACATCCCGCTGCACTGTATCGACCCCTCATGTTTCTCCCTCCTCACATCCCTCTCCCTCCTCCACCCCCTTCCACTATATTATTATAATTTTGCTATGGGACAATCGAGTAATACCCCATTAGACACTATTTTTGATTTTCACCCTATTTTGCAATCCGATTTTGCTTGCTTTGGCCATGCTTCTATCTCTGCTATCAAACCATGCGATGAGCGTCCCTAGATTTTCGTGATTGGTGGTGCGGGCTCAAGTGTCCGCCCGGTGTCTTATCCCAAACCGACGTTATGCTGACACCGGCCTCCACCATGGGGGCCAGACCATCTTATCCACGCTGCATTACGGGACCTCACCGCAGATCTTAATCTCACAAACTTACATCCACCACACACCCCAAGCGTTTAGAAAAAATTGCGGCGTTGGCCGCAAGTGCGCACCGGCTGCCCATCAAGCACAGCTCTGGACCGGGCAAAGCTTGAGAGAGCGGCAACATATGCGAAAGGCTTTGGTTCTTCCGATCTTTGTCGCCGTTCATTGTACGCTGATTCAGATACCCAAACGCTTCATCTCGCCCCGGGTGGCCGTCATCCAATTATCCGGAGACGGTTTACCTAAAATTTCACCGGAAAAAAGGTTCAGCTTGATTGATAGGGATCCAATTGAGCCACTAAAAAAGCGTGGTCAGGGCGGGGAAGGCTCTTACGATCTTCTTTCCGGTCTCTAAAGCGAACCCGCCCCCCTCGTTCCTTACATGCGTGTCGACGTGACGGATATCTGATTTCCAGGTCGTGCGACGCCTTCGGGGTGGCCACCCGCACCAACCGCGAGGGGTTAGCCGGACGCTCAAGCATCGTGTAATCGAGGGTTAGAAATCCCTGCCCGTCGGTGCCTGGAAATTGGCTGGGTAATTTCGTATCCGGTGAACATTGTGCACCATTCCATACCTCGATCGCCGCTTATCCTGGCGCTTGGTGGCTATCGAGGCTGGATCCATGGACAAGCATGTGGTCCTTATATTAATCGAATGAGGGTCCTTTCGTAGCAGCCGGAGCGCTCGGGTCATCGGGGAGGATCCTCACCCTCCCCGAATGACAGTGTACTGTGTTGATATGACACGAGTTGGGCGACTATCCTTACGAGATCGCCTAGATGCAATTGCTTAAGTCGTTGCCGTAAGAAAGTCGAAGCTTCGATGGCGCTGACGGGTCAGTACCCTATTCCTGTCTTCCCAAGGACCCTGAAGGACACACCTCCACACCTTATCTCGAAGGCGTGGTGCAGAAGCATCTGTTCCATTCTTCCGCACGGATGGCGAGGAACAGATCACGATATAGCCTCGCACACGGGCTAGAACACGCAGAATGAACCCCATTTTCGATTGTCAAAGGAGGCTTCCATATGAACGAACCGCAATTACGGCGTAACCATTCAGTGTCGGAGTTAACCTCACCAAGGCTCTCTCGTTTAAACCGCCAAACAGTTCCGGTACCGTGGGCTTCTACCCAGAAAATTCAAGCTTTTACGATCTGATTGGGTGTTGGACATCCTCATTCATATCACCGCACTCATCGTGTTGCACCAAGTACCCGGGGCGAGTTAAAATGACAGTTCAGGTTGACGATTCTATGTTGGGAATTTGAGTCAGGGCCCACGGTGGTGGGATCTGCAAAGACAGTAAAGGTGCTTACGCGAACCATGATGCTAAGCCTTTGACCTCCCTTTATTTCATTTCCGTTCACGCATCCACCACGAAGGATGGAGTGTTTCCACGCATAACGGACTGAATCCCTGAGCGAGCGACCAGGGGTCAAAACGGCCATGAAAGAGCTGAATCAGAAACCAGGAACTCACTTCTGCATGTAAACGCTCCCGGAGGGTAGGATCACATCATGGAGTATCGGCCGATCGGAGGAATCCTCCTCGAGGCGGAGGATTCTGTCAGAACCTAGACTGACACCAACGATCCAAGACCCAAAGGCCTCCAGATGATCTACGTGTGGATGTATTTCTCCGTCGGAAGCAAGGTGAAGGAGGTGGTACTGAATTGGTTCCTCAGGATGGAATTGCCGCAGGCGGCCCAGTAGTTCAGAGAGTCTAGGCTGGTCTTCGAGCCAAGATGAAACGTGGATTTCACGATAGTTTTTTATAACCCCATCGTAGTGACCCTGATCTTAGGCGTCAAAACTACCACCACGGTGTTGGAATTCAAAGGGCACGTTACCTTCTGGAAACCGTAGTATTGATCAGGAAGAAACAGACTATTGACGTCAAGGTGTTCGCTGAGTTTCTCGGCACGCGTCGCCTCGAATAATTTGCGACGCCTTCGATGATGCCTGTCCTCCGCGCGATTCAGTTTGTCCAGCGAGGCCGCCAGAAGCACCTTCTGCTCTTCCTCATTGAATACATTCAAATGCAAGGAAAAATCCTCACCGAGTCCGCGATTCGAACTCAGGGTTGCTAGGGTACGACCCCAGGGAGCTCGAAGAACATCGCGACGGAAGCACGATGGTCGAAGTGCGCAAGGTGGGAACATGGCTGCACGTGACCCCGCCTGCTGCTTTCCGTCATCCGAACCGGGACAGAACCAGTGTGCGCTGGCATAGACCGCATGCATGTCTGCCAGCGATGCTCAGGAGCAGCAAGGAAGTTCATTGTACGCCGCTTTGGCGAGGACCGCCACCCGTACTGTTGGTCTCTACTTCTCTCGACCAGTTCGGCTATTCAGGCCGTCAAAAGGTGGCCGAGGTTTGCCACATCCCCCATTCACACCTCACTGACCAACGTACAAGTCAGTGGATGGCAGTCGCTCAAAGGTTACGCTACGTATAAGGGTCACACTTTGAACCCAGAATTTATCCAACGACTCGTGAAGAAGGAGGGAGGCGTGAGTCCTGTCGTGAACCTCTAGCCTGCATCTCCGCTAAATCTGTCTCAGTTTAAACTCGTCGCTAAACACTTCATTCCCCCAATTGCTGTTAATGCCTTGCTCGGCACGGTCCTATGGGCTAGCTATACCGAGGCTCAATCTGCCTTCAGCCCGTATCTAGGCGACCATCCCACATTACTCGCTGCAGCATCTGGTGCTGTAGCTGGGGGTGCACAAGCGATTGTTGCCGCTCCCGCAGAGAACGTCCGATTAGTCATCGAGGGTGGCACTGGCGATGGGTGGTCTCACGCCTGGAAAGAGGTGTTTCGGGGAACAGAACCTATCCGACGGATGAGCAGGGCCGAGGAACTTAACGAAGCGAGGCAGATTCGAGATTGGATGCGGGATGTCAGGGATATGGCTGGCCGCGGGTGGGACGGATGGGGATTCGGCTTCATAAAAGACGTCTGCGGTACGGCGTCGGCGTGTCCACATCATTACGTTTCCTGATGACCGTTGCGCCGACCCACAGGATTTTCTGTGTTCTTCTCGATATTCGAGATAACCCGAAGAGTCTCTGTTAGCGTCAAGGAAACCGCGCAGACTTTTCTTGACGGCGATCCAGAAGCGGAGAAACGTTTTCCTGGCATTCGAAGATACGCACCGCGAGTCGTTCACGCGGCGACCCTTGTCTCTGGAGGGGCTGTGGCTGGCCTCACTTACGAGCTGGTTTGCCGTCCAATTGATCACTCTCGACGCGCATATTACCTCCAGGGGGTGCACGACAAGGGCGATTACTCGATCATGCGAGCGTTCTCTCGCAAGCTGAAGGAGGATGGGATTTTATCCCTATTCAAGGATCCCGGTGCCCATCTACATAATACTCCGTCTTCGCGACCAAGACTCCACGCCTTCCTTCGGACAATTGCCCGCGTTGGACCCTGGGGCGTTGGGTTCTTGGTCTGGGAATCTTTAGGTCCTGGGTTATCTTAGAGCTACGAGTAACTGCGGTGGTCTCCTTCCCTGTTTTGGTCGCTGCATGGTAATCGGAACGAACGTAAAAACCCACCTGTGTGCTATTGCGATGTAGGAACCTAGACCGGGGCGGGAGCAAGTCCGTAAAACAAGGGATTGATCCAGATTGACGTTCGAGAAGCATCCTCAAGCGGCGTTTGGTCAGCCTACGAGCAATCTCCGGCCCCTCTGGACCTCGAACCCTATGGAAACGCCTCTTATCTGTGTTGCAATGGTTGACTATGTTAACCCGACGCCATGATTTCCGGACGCTGCGCATCGGAACTTGTGCTCAACCGTTACAGATACCCAGGGGAGAATTGTGTCGTCATCATGATGTGCACCACCGCGGCCTGGCTACACATCGCCGGGCCCCTGGCCTGCACCCAAAGAACATTCTCAGCAGCCTTTTTCTTTGTCGGATTCCGTTTTTCATCTCCACCCATTCCGACAGGTTGGCTTGCGAACCGTTTGCTTTTTGGGGTCGATCTGCTCCCGCTGCGAGACTCCGTTCCTGCCCGGAGAGGCGATACTCGGTGTGTGGCGGCTGAACCTGAATCCTGTGGAGGTAGGATCAGCCCCAGCCGCCGTGCGGGTAGTCGTTGTGCTAATGGAGATACCAGGGTCCCAGCGATGCGCAATAATCCGTGTTTTGGATCCGGGTGAATGTCGATTCCTGAGTGCTCCACACAACCGGGTCGCTTATTAGGGATCATCCCGTCGAGGTCCGGTGGTAGGATTAACGGGATTATATCAGGAATCATAGCTCGTGGTTCAACGGTAGGGGAACGCATCTTCCTAACGCGCCGATGACAGGAGAACGCCGTCCTTTTGAGACCTACAGTATTTTCCGAGGCGAAAATTCTGCCAGTTTGCAGACGAGAGGGCCCTCGTGTACCCCCAGCCCTTAATTTTTTGTCATCGTACACGCGTTTGCCTCGTTGGTTTAGAGCTACTGTCGCGCCGTAGCGTATATGGGCGTCATCTTAGATCTCCTTACCGGCTTTGAGGTTTTGCCTTCCGACGAGGTGCTCATATGACCTGGCAAACCAAAAATTCAAATTCCACGTTGTGTGTGATAACGGCAAACTCCGGTTCTCCTTTCATCGCAAAGTACCATCGCAAGACCGAATCCTCTTCCTGAAGGCGGAAAGTCCAAGATGCCCCGATGCGCACGGAAGGGTTGTGGAAAGGAGTATGATAAGGACGCCAACACCGAAGAAAGCTGTTCCTACCACTCCGGTGATCCCGTACGGACCCCCACCATCCTCCATCTCACGCCTCGCGACACCCGCTCACATCCGACACCGCATCGCTCCAGGTTTTCCATGAAGGGCTCAAATCCTGGTCATGCTGTGACACCGTAAACAAACCTGTCCTAGAATTTGATCAATTTATGCAAATTCCGGTGAGTGATCAGATCAGTACGTGGCTCAAGGACTTTCCGTTGAGATCAGTAACTGGTAGGGTTGCACGGTTGGGTTGCATCTCGAACACGTCCCTCAGAATCAGGCGCCAAAGCCCTCCTCGAGCGCCCCAAATTTGACGCTGACCTCAGCTGTGGGAGGCAAGGAGAGTTATTCGACCAAATCCTCCGAATCATCCCCCAATTTGGTCAACCGTACTGCCACGCCCAAGCCAGAGCCTGTGGTGGTCGAGGAGGATGATCTCACGGTCACCGTTGTGCCCGGGACGTCGTGCAAGCGGCAGGGCTGTTCCACGGTGTTTGTCAGTGATTCCGAAAACCGTCAGGGAGATGGACCCGGGACTGTTTGCACATACCATCCCAGACCCGTTCGTGGACCACCCTTTGGTATGACGTACTATCACTGATGACATTACACAGCCTATTTTCCACGAGGGTAGCAAGGTGACGCAATATTTCGCCGGAAACTTTTGCCCGTTCATTTATAGGTACCACATGATGTCAGGGCTATCTCTGCTGCAAACGTCGCGTGTTAGAATTCGACGAGTTCCTAAAGATCGGGGGATGTATGCATGGCCGTCACCTTTTCGCTCCCAAACCCAAATCGTCAACGGTGTGTGCGACCCACCTGCTTCACCCACTTCACTCGCTACGCTTGTCATGAGGATGCGATTGGCTGATCTATCGACCTCTCAGACGGAAGAGTTTACTAATTGTCGGATCGATCATTACCAAACTCCAGCCAACGTGCATGTCTCTGTATTTGCAAAACAAGTTGACAAGGCACGCAGTACGGTCGTCTTCGAATCCGAAAAGGTACCTCTCCCTCGCAAGTGCACAAGACAAGTTGATGACATATGTGCCGCTGGTCTTATCGATATATCGACAGATCCATATCGATTTATATCTGCCCGGTGGCAAACGGTTCAAACGTTCCCTTGACTTGTTTAGCGTAATCGATCCCGATACATCGTCATTCAAGGTTTTAGGCACGAAGGTACGGGCAACGCCCATGCTTGGTTTTTATCTCCAAAGTTTCCATCTTCTCCTATTTTTCGTTATCTTCTCGTGCCTTGCCGTCAAGAAAGTTCCGAACTACGCGTCGAAGTTATGTCATGAGACGTCATGCTAACCGAGGCTTTTCCTTTTTCTGACCAGGTCGAACTCAATCTCAGGAAATCGGACGGAAGGAGCTGGACCTTGCTCGAGAAGACGACAAAGGACCTCGGGGGCTTCCAGCTGACCTTTGGGGTTGGTGGGAGGACCGGCACTATCGGTGCGAAAGAGATAATCGTTGATCCTTCCAATCAACCGCAACCCAGGGGTCAGTAGGTTTGCCAACATCTAAGTACGGGGAGGTCCGCTGGATGATCTGTATAAGTGGGGCTGTAGTGTATGGGGGGTTACAAGGCCAGGATGATGTCTGGCCCTGCTCTAGATATTAAACAATCTTGCATGAATCTATAGGATTCCGGGTTTCTCTATCTTCTCAAAGACCTGGATGAGGTCCCCAGCCTCGAACCCATCAAAGCCGCCGATACTGAGACCGCACTCCAACCCTTTGCCCGCTTCCGTAATGTCCTTTTTGAGATGTTTAAAGGTGTCCAGATGACCTAGTGGGAAAGTAACCATGTCTAGTAAGGACAGAACAGGCGCAGGCGAGGCGGGATCGTGAGGACGTACCTTCAAAGATGGTTTCGCGGTCCCTAACGACCCTCACATGTTTAGACTTGTCCACGACTCCATTGGTAACCCTACAACCGGCGACCTTCACTGATTTCTTGGACTTGAGTCGGATCTCGAACACCTGTGAGACGTTGGCTTCGCCCGTGACCTTGGTCTCGAGGATTGGGGGAAGGAGTTGAATCACGCGCGAGCGGATGTCGTCAATTAGCGAGTAGATGACCTTCGACGAGACCAGAGGGACAGAGTGTTGTTTCGCCAGAACATCGACTGAGCGAGGAGTTGACACGGTGAAAGCTACAATGGTTCCTGCGCGGACGGACGTAAATTGAGTGTACCCTCTGTGGACCGAGTGAAACACAGTCGCTTACCTTGGGCGGCCTGCGCTCTCAGCACGTCCGACTCCGTGACATCACCTACGCCAGATGATACGATTTTCACGCATGCTTCCTTGTTCCCAATGGTCTGCAGAGCGTCGACAACGGCCTCCACGCTTCCGCTCACATCTCCTTTAACCACTAGCCTCAATTCTTTCGGACCCTGCTCCACCTGGTGATGGCCAGCTGGCTCACCCGAGGCTTCCTCAGCGGCGTCCACCTCCCGACGATCCCGCTCGAGCCGCCTCTGCTCGTTGATGGCCTCTAAATCTCCCATCGTCGCCTCAAGGTCTGCTTTCCTCTCCCGGTTTGCGATCGCCTTCTTCACGTCCGCCTCGGTACCCTGCAGAACCTCGTCTCCGGCGTTTGGAAGTGATTTCCACCCTGTGACCGTCACAGCCATCCCAGGATACGCAGCCTTCACGATTTTGTCCGAGGAGTCGAGCATGGTACGGACTTTGCCATGGTGCGTTCCGCAGATGACGTGAGCGCCGGGCTTAAGGCACCCTCGAAGCAGGATGACGGATGCGACGGGTCTGAAATGCACAAGTCAGACAAGACCCCTTAGCCGTGAATGCCAGGAAGGCTCACCCCAAACCTTTCCGAATTTTTGACTCAAGAACGTATCCTTGAATATCACCATCCCGCTCAACCCGGAGCCCCTGAGTTTCAGCGATCAAAGACATCGTCTCTACCAGATCATCCAAACCTTTTCCCGTCAACCCTGAGACCGGGACGCAGGGGATATCACCGCCGAACGCTTCTAACTGGACACCTTCGGCAAGTAGCGCGTTTTGAACATTCTCCTACAAAGGATCATCAACTCAGACCAAAAAATGGCCGTTCGACGACCGCTTACAATATCCACACCGGGTTTGTCGATCTTGTTAATCGCAACCACCGCATTGAGTTTCTCTCGTTGGATCAGGTCCAACACCTCCTTGGTCTGAGGCATGATTCCGTCGTCCGCAGCGACCACCAATACAACGATGTCCGTTACGCTTGCCCCTCGGGCTCGCATAGCAGAGAAAGCGGCGTGGCCTGGGGTGTCCAAGAACGTGATGGTTTTTGGTCCTTCACCAGAGCTAGCAGGTACTGGAACGGAAAAGGCACCGATGTGTTGAGTGATACCACCAGCTTCGCCTTTTGCTACCGCAGTTGAACGGAGTTTATCTAGCAGAGTTGTCTTGCCGTGGTCAACATGACCCATGATAGTGACGATTGGGGGACGGAGGGGGAGGGTAGAGGGGTTAGGATTTGTGGGACTGGAAAATTACCCGTTAGCTCGAGGCCTGACAGTTTATGAATGCAGATGCGTACGGTGGGTAGATATCGAAAGCAGCTTCGTCATTGACAATGGGGTTACGGCCAAGTTCCATCGCAATCAAACTTGCGTACTCGGCGGTCAAAACTTATGTGGAAGAACGTGAGGGTTGGGCTCGACCGACGGAGATCGGATCAAGATCACACACCATGGTCATAGGATGATTGCTCCTCCATTCCAGCGTTTGCCATTACCCGTTGCAAGCGACCTAAAATACGGGTCATAAGTGGATCCTCCAATCAAACAACCCCAAGTCCATACCCAGGCTAACGTTCAGCAGGCGAGCAAAGTTCCCGACGGACACCGTGGACGGAATATTGATATCGGGGTTGATACGGAGAGACTTCTTCGCCTTTTGGATCCTTGGCTTAGGGGTAGTCTTCACGTCATGGACCCTGGCCCGGCGAGGAATAACGTTGTCTCCTTCTCGTCGGAGTAATAGAGAACCGCGGGTTTTGTGCTTTCCACTCCCTTCCCAACGTCGAGGCTGCCGGGCTGTGTACTCGTCCCCCTGTGACCGTACGAACTGGCGAGATGATTCACCGAGTTTGGGTTCCTGCTCTCTTCGAAAATCGAGGCTCGGCACCTTGGATAGTCTTGCAATAGACTCGTTCACGGAGGGGTTTGCGAAACCCGAGGAAAGGGGTTTCAGTGGGGCAGACCCTGGAGGTCTTGACCATTTTCCAGGAGCAGGAGCATCTCTTGGTGGTGCGAAGGAGGCGGATGTTTTCAGTCCGAAATGTCGATTTGGCGTGGGGAAAATACGCGGATTCTGTGTTCTTGAAGCAGGTCCACTCTGAACTTCCGTATTGACCGGTGGCTTCTGTGGCTCTGGTTTAGCCCACTTTGAGATAGGCGGGGCCCATTTTCCGATACCAGCCGGGGTGGACGATGTGAGCGGCGATGGCGGGGCTGCCTGCCTGCTGTTGGAGAAACCCCACCCAGTCGGCTGCGCACTCACCTGGATGAAAAACGTGTAAGCGTATGGATTCATCGCGTGTGTGGGAAATGGATATTTGCACTCACCGCCCGTTTCGTTGCTGTTACGTTCGTCCTGACCTGGATGCGACCGGAGAGAGAAAAGACCTTGCCACCGCGGCGCCTGTGCATAGTCGCGAAATTAACGGGGATTTTTGTAGATTACTGTTCTAGAAGGAGTGGGATGTACATCGACCAGTCGGGTGCCAGGTCGTCGTCGGGGCGGAAGCGGAAGGACGGTGATCGAAGTTGAGGTCGGCAATCCCGGCCCTGCCGCACCGTGGCAATCCCGAGCCACAGTCCCCTGGATGTTTACCACCACTGTCCTTCGCTGTTCTCGACAACAGAACCTCGGGCTTTTTACGCCGGCTTTCCATACTACGAGGCGGACATATGCACTATCTCGATTTCCACAACGAAGTCCCGGCGTAGGCCGAAGGAGACAACACGTTGAAAACGACAATTACCGAGGAAGTACCTCAAGGTTCAAGCCCGCCCATGAGGAAGTACCCCAAGAGGACAAGCCGTCATCGGAGACATCGCCACTGTGGCAAGAAAGTGCGCGTTCAATCAAGAGCGATCCAGCAGAGGGGTTGAGGCGTCTCCTCATGACCCATGATTCACTGGTGATCACTCGGTTAGCCCCCTTGGACTTGTCACTGGGAGAAACACGCTCTGATACCTGCGATTTCCAGCCAGATTGAAATGCTCAATATATTTGTTGGTTTCGAGCAAACGAACAAATACGCCATCAGTGTGTATCATCCATTCCGGTAACCTATTCCGTGAATGACCGATACCCACGCGTAGCAACTGAGGAGGGAGAACCACTTGGCTACATTGCGGAAGAGCCAAGGGGACTTCTCTCGATATTCTTCCGTCAAATTTTCCGTACCCACCGACCGTTCCGCGCTCTCATTATGGATAACGAGGGCACACCGATCCTCTGGGTTGGTCAGTCCTGATTCTAGGAATGACATCAAAACTAACCTCGCAGCGAAGCTCCGTCGACCCTTCTCTTGGATAAATTCCCGAATGTTTGTCCAGCGACTTAAGGATTTGTCGGATCGAGAGACCGCAGCGGACGAGCCCGTCCTAGATGCGTTCGCTGAAGTTCAACAACGATGGCACCTCTGGAGGCGCCGCTATGACTTGTTCATTCGACAGGGTCCAAGGCGTATACTGTCTTTAGTATCTGACCCTCAACCGGAACCTGAGCCGGAGTCGTATCACCAAATGGCGAAGATCGATGAGCCTTTCCTGGCCTGGGACTTCGTGTTGAGGGGTGCTCAGGGTAAGGAGCTGGCAAGTGTTTCAAGGGCTTTCAGGGGTTTCGGACGAGAGGTATGCAGAGAAGCTTCACACCTGATCCGCAAGCTCATCTGCGTAGCTCTTCACAGATACAGGTATGGCGCCCCCTGGTTCAGCCGGGGCGTTGGTTCACCAACTCGTTGTCCAGGGCAATACACCATTAGGTTCTCGCCTGCAGAACGACAAGTGATTGTGGACGGTATGGTCCACGTTACTCGAGAGGAGGGCCGAGTAACTAGTCTCGACGAGCGAGCAGTAAGTCACCGATCAACACGAAGCCAACGTCTGATGGAGCCCTACATTCACTCTAGCTGATTCTTGCGACGGCTGGTGCGCGAGGACCTATTCTTCCGTGCCTCGTTGACTGACCATTCACTCAGTGAATATCGATTTCGATTACTTCTCAAGAAACTCCGAAAGGTGCGTTTTTCGGTGTCCTGCATCGGCGTTTCCACTAACGGCCGCGATTCAATCCCTCCAGGGGTGGAATGGGGATGCCATTCTTCTGGTGGGGATCGAGCGAGTGATGCACCCAACTTACTAGCGCCCACCACCCGTGGAGCGGAACACGTTCCCCGTACCACGGAGCGCGGGGTGCGATAGCTAACGATAGACGGTGCAACGTGAATGCCATACTCCCAGAGTCTACAACTTGAACATCTCCGAGATGAAAAGGTGGCGTATCGCTCACAGATATGGGTGACCATTCACTCGCGGAAGTAACAGCACCCCTTATGACGACGAATGTTCGCTCCAGCCGCGAGTTCCAACATCGCCGAGTCTGGAATGGCCGACCGCTTGGTTAATATCATGGCCAAAAGTGAGTTGGCGACCCGTCTCGCAGCCGAAATTACAGGCACGTTATGGGGTTACCTGCAACCACTCAGGGCTGCGCGGGAATACACGGGGCGGCTACTCCATCCCCCTTTTCCGTTCTGTCGACCCCAAATACCCGCCTGACCAGCTACTTGGGGTCTGACCACACCTCCGGAAGACGATACACCTGAAGAACGTGTTTTCCGGCTTATAATTGTCTCCTCGTGTATAGGTCTCGTGAGTGAGCCCTCATGCAGACCCTTAAACTACAATAGGGGCTGGGAGTTGAATTTCGAGATGGTGTGCGCGTGTTAAAACCATTCCAGTGCATGTATGGTACAAAGTGAACCCGTGAGAAAGCGTTTATGGGTTATCTCCCCTCGCACAAGGTTTCCAAAAAGACGTTAAGGTCATCCTTGTTGATCTCGAGGACGCTGGTGTCGAATGAACTATGCCGGGTCCGAGCGTTGCACCGTTCTTTGGCGTCCAGGAATGCAAGACCAAATTCGCTGAAGTAAGATCGTTAGGAACCAGGCAGAAACGTCACAGGGATGGAAGGGGACTCTCACTTCTTCCTCGTATCCCCAAAATCCATCGCGGCTGTCACACCAACGACGACGTACGTCCCAGCCTTCTCATCCAAACACGCAACGACGAACGGCAAGCTTTTCTTCTTACTCCTCAACCCACCCAAAACCGTCCCAGGCGTTCTATCCCGCAGCGCGTCAACCAACCACATCGCTAACCTTGACAGCACCCCAGGATGTGCAAACAATGCAAGGTCAGGTCCCTGAGTCAGCACCACCACCCGGTGTCCCCGCATGGACTTGATGTCCTGCTTGTCAATGATCGAAGAACCCTGCCTGACGATCGCCCTGTGAAGTCCCATCGAAAGCAAGAGCGCCTCCCGGAGCCGATTAATGCTGGAAAACCCGTTAGCTCCAATCGCCGAAAAAAGCAGAGCAATGGGAACGGGGAACGCCAATGGAAACCCAAAAGTAGTTGGATCAAGAGGGCGGGGGTGCAAAGTTGAGGGGGTTGATTGCACCACGAGGTTCACGAGCGCAAATGAAAACCATCAACACACAGAGGCGTGTGGCGTGATGATGGAAACGGGGAGAAGAAAGGCGGGGGGAGACCAGATCAGAAAGGGATCGACAAGCGTCACGGTGTTCCCTTTCAGTACTAGGCGAAAATGGGGGAGAGGGGCGCGGTTGCGCGGCTACGCGGAGAGTCCGAAATGAAGAGGTGCTTACTCGGTCAAAGCATCGAACGCGGTCCAGAAGTTCCTCACCCACCACTCAAGCTCTCCCCCGTTTCCACCGATCACAGATTCGTCACCGTCCTGGTCTAGCCCTTGCGGTCGCGCCATTCCAAAGGCCGGGGCCCCGTTAGGATGATTGACACCCTCAACAAGTGCGATCTTCCCCCGCTCTTCAGTTGAAACCTTGTCTGGCGCCTCCCATAGTTTCCCACCGCCGAACCATTCTCCGCCGTTTCGCGCCCCTTCGACTTCTACTTCCATTCGAACACCTCCCGCGATGTCAAGCAGAGCTGAAACAGCTTCCACGGCATCAGCGGCGGAGAGTGGGTGTGATTTGAAGCCGTAGAGCCGCATGAAAGACGGGTAGGTCAACTCAACCATACCGTACTCGGGGGCGATCGCCTCGAGTTTACCCTGGAGCTGACGTTTCAGGTCCATGTCCATGTGGAAGTATGACTGCTGCGTTTGTTGGATGGAAAATCTGCGAGGCTGTCAGTTCCCAGGGTGAATGGCTCGTTGATCGACAGCCTACCCCATCTTAGCTAGAAGTCCAGACAACTTCTTCTTTCCCCTCTCCCTCCAAATCCCCAATTTACTTGCGACGTAGCTGGAATGATACATTGCGTCATATAGATTCCAGTGGCGGAAGAGGAGGAACCGAAGCTCATCCGTTGCTCGGATCGACGAGTCATCGGGATGTAGTGACGTTGTCGCCGATGACCCAGCCGTCGCCGGCGGGTTAAGTCGGAAGACTTCGTCGTAGAATATCGGGTGGTACCTGTCGTATTCCGCGCGTGATATTCGTGAAGTCGTGTATTGATATGTCAAACCCAGGAGAGCCAACCTATTCCATCGGCATCAGTCATGTGAGGCGGAGTGGGTCCCTCATGTTCCGCACCACAAAAAATCATTGTCGACGCGTTCGAGGACGGTGGCCAGGAAGTAGACAGTGCTTGATGCACTCTGGCCGTACCATGTTCCACTCATGTAGTGTTTCTCCAGCCGAGCCTCGTAAGCTTCCCTCTGTTCACTTGATAGCCTGTGTGGTCGCTTGAGTACTGTAAGCTTGCGATGACTAGAGAGAGCTTAGTCGACCCACTCTCTCTACCCGCCGTCGCTTCCGATTCCCGTGGTCCGAGCCGCCGAGGGATTTTCGCTTCCCAGGTCGACCGTCCTCCCCGTTTTCCTCGTCATCTCCGTCAACGTCGACGTCACCGTCCCCATCCTCATCGCCAGACGGGCCGTCCTCGGAATACATATCCGAATCCTCGTCTGAGTCAGGCTCCGGATCAAGCTGTGAATTCACATGTCGGCCCACAAACATTCCGGGGAAAACTCATGATGTCGGAACCAAGAAAAAAAAACAAGCAAATAAACTGACCATAATCGCTTCCCAGGCCTTCCTCTCTTCCTCGAGCTTTTCAGCTCCTCCGTCATCCCAGATGATAATTCGATCGCCGTTCTCGCCGGCGCCAAACAAGGTGGCCAAGTTTTGAGGACGAGACGAATCGATGATGTGGACAGATACTTGAGGGTCGTAGTCACCAAACCACTCAGACGAGGGTAGATCCAGGATAGCACCCATGTTCAGTAAAATCAGCGTGTGTAACTGAGGCAGACCTCAGCGTCATCCTTCGAGCGGATGTAGCCAGAAGCGCACCTCAGTCTGAGTGATCAATTCATCGCGTGTCTTCTCTAGGTCCGCAATACCGGCAACGGGGACAACCTTATGCATGACGTCGTCCTGTTTAAACAATTGAGCGAGCATCTTGGCAGCGCACAACGCGTCCACATCAGGCGCGACCAATATGATAATCGAGGAAGCTGATGTCAATGGCGACCGTCGATGGGCTGCCAGAATCTTGTTGTATGCTTCCGCATAGGATGGTCTCAGGGCCGAAGCATACTGAGGCGGAGGTAGATACACCATCAAACAAGTAGGTTCCTAGACTGGGACCGGGGAATCGGGGTGGGACCTCGGGATCGGTGGGGGGGGGACGCGACACGCTGACGTGACAATTGGGCACGTGAATTCTGACGCGCTTGTGGCTGAACGCTGAATCCCGGCGCCAGCGGACCGTACCGAGAAACAAAAACTAGGCGATGGGAATCAAACACCTTCGGATTTTTCGGCTGTTTTGTCACCCCCCTCAGGTGGTCACCGTTCGGATGTTTCGCGGCAGAAAGTGGCAAAGTCGATGGCCCCGTGTCCATGTCGCTAGACTCCGATGATCTGCCTAACGACAGCCCAATCTCATCAACAACTGTTTCCCTGGAACGACTCTTAGGCGAGAGCCTACCCTTGCCTGGCATGGTTCGTCGAGCTCTCCACAACACATACACTCTCTGCATAGGGTGCCCGCGAAAACAGTCTCAGCGGCCTTCGTCGACCCAGACACTCCCAAGGGGACCATCATTGATCCGTTCTCTCATATGAATGGGGTGGGTACCCTTAGGCTCTTTGCGGTAGGCCTTCCAGCGCCAGACCGATTCATCTGACGCAACTATATCACTCCGTCCCTGTGCCGCATCCATATGGGACATGGGGGGACCGTGGGTTTGTTTTTCATCTCACACAAATAGCCTCCGACCGGCTTTCTATTGGGTCAGATGTCGGGCGGGTTGGGCGTTATAAGGTCAGTCGCATACGATTCATCCGATCTATTCTATGCAGAACAAGAAAGGACATGAACGACAGCTCATGTATTCCAAGATTGGATACGGGAAGGGGGGAAGGGGGATGAAGAGTGCATTGAATCATTGAAATAATATTTGACAGATGCCAGGAAAGCCAGTTCCAGTTTTGCCCATATCGACCCAAGACAAAAGATCAGCTCGATTAAGAGAGAAGTAACGCGCCTGGCGACCCGGTCGTCCCGCAGGGGTCCCAGGCCGTCCCCACCCCGTGCCGCACAATCCGGATCTTGATCTTGTGAGGTCCCTTTGATCCCACAACCCCGCGCGCACCCTTTCATTTCGCGGACGAGGAATGAAAACCAAACAAAACAGTAACCGATTTGGCCATCAATGGGAACTTGAAAGGACTACGGAGCGGGCATCCGACGAAGCCAAACGGATGCTTTACGCGTTCCTATCTCGCATTGTATACCCGCGTATCTCTGCCACAATCCCAAGCTCCTCAATTCATGACCACACAATTCACTCTTCCTAGATCCCTACTGCGGCGGAGGGGAGCAAGACGTGTAACGGGAACGTCCAAACCGATCCAGACCTTATCAGCTTGTCATCGAAACGCCATTGAATACTTATCTCGTCTACAAAATCCATTCGCCCGACGTGCTCCGACAACAACCATAGCGTCATCTGCCCACGTCCTCGAGTGTATCATGTGCGCACCATACGGCATCTCGGTAACAACACTCTGGCTCCGACGGAAGCCTATCTCTCTTTGGCCATAATTCTCTCCATTCACGACACTTTTCTAGACCCCTGGGCAAAACGTCCAACTATGGTATCCACAACGAAACATCGCGCCATGTGATCCTCGAGCGTCTCGGATCGGAAGGGGCAGGGGGAGACTAACGACGTATGGACCCAAGTCCCCTGGGGCCTAGACGATTGGATCTTCCTTGGACGATCTATATCCACTGCGAACGCACAGAACATAGGCGATCATTCATTCCTCAAGAGCGGGGGGGCGGATGACCATCAAACACTAGCTCGATCTGCCGAATTTAGGGTGGCACCACATGGGGCACATTCCCTCGACCACTTCCCATCCGTGATCAGACTCTATTCAGTATCACACGTCCACGTACTTTACCCGCTTCTATCCTCCGTAACGGGATAACGAGAGCGAGAGGGACTCCAATCCAGGGATCCCACAATTCAATCCGCTAACGTCAGCTCTTTCGACACCCCAGAACGCTCACCAAACAGTTACTCCGACAGGGGTTAAGGGTGACCGGTGACCGCTCGTGCCGGCGCGCAGGTATGGTGTGAAAACCACCAACGGACATGGGCGCTGCGCTTGAATTCCGCAGAACTTGATAGAGTGATTTTTGCCGCCGGCCTACTCGGTTTACAAATCACAATCTTGCCGCCTTCACGAGATCTCACCACGCGATCCACGATTCCCGCACGGATGGGAGGGGGAACAAACGGGTCCGCAATACCGGGGATCTATTTCCAAGAGGGGGGAAAAAAGAAACACAAAAACAACATGGTGTCCATATCCATCATATATCGATCGGAGAGCAGTCGGTCTCGCTTTTAGTCCTGGCTGGTCTGTGTGTCCGTTCTCAAAAGAACATGACATTTTCCGTGGAAAATCGTTGTACAAGAAGAAGCGAGAATATAAATGAGTGTGATGGTACATGGCTCACCGACTATATCGTACAAAACCCCGAAATAGGATGGCGGATCCTGACCCACAAAGGCGGAATGGAGGAGGAGGAGGCGTGGGTAAGGTAAAATGAAAGAATCGACATCGTAACCAGGGTAAAAAGTACACCAAAAAGAAAGTGATTACACACAACACAATCGCAATCGGGAATGGAGTAGTGGAATCAAAGGATGAGAGAAACGTTGTAAATGAATGAAAAGTGAGGATCCATTAAAGGTCACCCAGTACCCTGTGAGAGACATGTAATTACTGAACAGAGGAATCGTGAGAGTCATGCGTGGTATCCAAGAGAGGTAGAGAGAGAGAGAGTAACAGGAGGGGAGGAGAGGATGAGTCGTGCATGCAGTAGATGTGTTCAGAATTAATTGCCGCTATAGTAAAACTGGGTAGTGGGGTAACTCGCAGAAGCACCTGGTATCGGGGGTAACGACGAATCCGGGAAGAAGCTTGTGACCGTCGGATTGTTATAGTCATGGGGATAGTACACAGTCGGTGATGCCTCTGGTTCGAAAGGAGATCCCTTGCCGGTTGGAGGGTGAGGGTACGTGAAGTGGTCGAAGAACGCGTGAGAGACCTCGGGCTGGGGAACGTAATGGTGCGTTGGCGTTGGGTACCCTTCACTCGTGGCTGGGAGCGGTGGAGTTCCACTGACGTGAAGCTGCCTCGATTCATTCGAAGGGGAACGAAGTCCGTGGCGGAAACTTCCTGGTGAACTGGTATCCGAGTTTGAGACTGCGGACGCGGGCCAGTGGGGATCGTCGGAACTCGAGCCAGACGAGACGGAGGTAAGGACCGGGAGCATCGCGGGCCTCGTGTAGTGCCCGACGGTTGGCGCAGGATACGAAGGAGGATACGATGAGGGGAGGATCGGAGTAGGTTCATGCCGAGACCCAGCACCCTTGGCCTGCCACACCATACGAACACTCTGTTCTCGTTCTTCGCTCTTGGAGTAGGCCCACCTCATCTCTCGCAGAGCACTGATGCAGAGATTGATGTCCTCCGTGGAGCCGATGCCATCATTCGCCAGGAGTAACCCGGCGAAGAAAACACCGTCGCGGATCTGGAAGGCGTCATACTGGAAGAAGGAAGTGCCGAGGTGCTGTTTGATGAGAGTGCCGACTGCGCGAACCAGGAAGTGACACTTTGATTGAGCGATAGAGTACAGCCGCTGGACGACCCCACGGTGGTCGTGATTTGGAGCTTCGAGTGGACGATCGGTGACCAAGCCGAACTTGTCGAGGCGCTGCTTGAGGGCTTCCCGAATGATGTTGTCTGTTGTGCAAGGGTCAATACATGTGAAAGAGGGGAAGCGTGTCACGGCACTCACTGCACTCGAACATGAAGATCTTCCAAGACGCGATGTAGGCCTCGATCTCCTGAGGGGAGAAGGCGGACCCAGACAAGTCAGACGACCGGATCTGGTCGATTTCGGACCAAGCCTTGTCCAGGATACCCCACGCGCGTTGCAACCTCTCCTCGTCGACGGAGTTCTTCCTCCTAGCCTCTGGTCCAGTGACCGCAGTATGAACCAACCGGCAGGCGGAAGCCAACTGAAGAGGGAGAGTGAAGTATCGGTAGACCATGGAGTAGGCCTCGAGGTGGGCGATGTCGGCCCGGGAAGCTGACGGATCAAGCGGAGGCAGTGTCTCTTCGAAGAGTCCGAGATCAAAGTCGGTCCTATAACGGACAAGTGTTGTACGAGGTAAGAGGAAACAGACGTTATTAGTCAAGCTCCGCGATGAATTGGGCAGTAAGCTGTGACTTACAAGAACATCCGGCCGCCGCGCAGACCATTGACCATCCAATCGTGAAGGATGCCAGACCAGAATATCCGGGCGCGGACGAGCGCATCAACGTATTCTCCTTTTCCGCTATTAACGGAGGAGACCGCAGCGATACTAGTCAATGCGTATATAAGGTTTATCGTCGACTCGTACATCGCCTGTGTGAAACACGTGAGTCAACATTCAGTGCCCATGTCCCAGATGCGGGGGGGGGAAAGTGAACCGTGGGAAGTCCCCCCCGAGATGGAAAAGAGGGGGAAAAAAAACGTACCAATCGTTCCAAATTTGATTGAACATCTGTCAAATGTAAAACGCGACGGGACGCCATTGTGATGAGCGATGGAGAACAAAGAGGGGGAGGAACAGGGGAGTGAATGGAAGCGCTTACCTTGGGCCAATGGCAAGATCATGAGGAGAATGCGGACGCCGTCCCAACTTGGTTTCCTGAGGATTCCGTGAACGTCGATCAGATAGAGCATCTCCTTGACCATCTCGTTGGTTCTCGTCCGCCTCTCGTTGCGGAGCTTGGCGCTAGCGTCGGAGTCGAACTGATCGTGAATATCAACCTTGTGTTCGTGGTACTGGTATATGTGGTCTTCCAAGGGATCGAGTGACTGGCCATGCTCGTCGATACCGAAGCTAGAAGCCCAAACGACAAGCGACATGGCAAGGAGTCGACCGGTGATACCAAGCGAGTCGGACTTTCCATTCTGAGAAGCAAGAAAACGAGCGACGAATTCGTGATGTTCGATGACGGGACCTGTGTGGAAAGGAACAAAGGAAGATGGGATGAGCACATGGAGTCAGCATGGAGTAATGTGAGTGGTACGCACGTTGCAATAGGAACCGTCGCCAAAACTGGGATTCAAAAAAGGCGGGAGTTGGCATTGGGGTGACGTTCGGAGGCGGTAAAGGGCCGGTGAGAAGGATGTCGTCGTCCTCTCCGGATTTGACCTTGCCGTAGAGAGCCCTGGATGACAAAGAGGAGTGGGATAAGGATTGCATAGCCACCGGGAGTAGATACCCGAGTGGGCACTGGGACGTACTCTGCTTGTTGTAGCCGACGTCCGCGTCTGAGAAGCTTGACAGACTTGACTTGACCGTATTCATCCCTGGCCGATGTGGGAAATTAGTGACGGATGGAGGTAGGCGGAGTAGTGGAGACGTACACGCATTTGAGACCGCGCTCCTTGCAATTCGAACAAGATGGGTGCCTACCCGCCTTTGACACGGGGAGGTCCTTGAGATCGCATCTTACCCTGTACAATGGGGATAGGTGAGCATGGGAGCGGAGGGGACGGGAATGGGGTGGGAGAACAAAAAGGACGATCGGAGGTAAAAAGAAAGCGGAATGGCGATAAGATCGGACGGAATGGATCCGAAGGGGGAGTGGGGGAGGGAGGGAAGACGCTCACCTCCTCATTCTGCAAGCCCCGCAAGCTGAGAACTGTTCGCGGGACGTCTTTGGGTTTGGCTCTTGTTTTTGGGCGCGACGGGAGGCGGAAGAGGAGGAGCCCTCTGAGGGAGAACCGGAATTATGTCTGATAGGCATTATAGTGAAGAAAGAAGAAAGAAGAGAGAAAAGGGAAGAAAGAGAACGGAAGATGTGAGAAGGGGGTGGGACATTTGCAAGGTTAAGCGGACGCCTTTATGTATGCTCGAACCCAGACCATGACGAAAAGGTGAATAACATATTCGAGGTCATCCCTCGAAAATAAGAAATGAACGTGGGAATCGGCTCTAATACCACCGACGAACGGAAGGGGAACTTTCAGGTAGAAGCGATGCTGATGGACCACCAGGGGTCTCCTCGAGGCCGGCGTGTGTGGAACCGCCCCCCGGTTAACCGCCCAGCCGAGTATCCACGCGAAGCGGTGTTGTGCTCCAATATGGCACATCCTGCCCGCATCCCAGGTTCCCTCCCCCCCCCGTCCAATTCCGTCTCAAGGTTGCCCAGAAGATCAGGAACAATGTCAAATGGATCTCGAGCAGTCCCCCCCGCTAACTTGTACGAGCCCTCTCCCGATAGACGCACTACGCCAATCATCATATCCGTTGCCGGTTTCCCCTCAGCCCATATTCCTTCACCTCACAGCTTCTCGAACCCGCCCGCCTTCTTGATCAATCTCTTCAGTTCTCCTGACGTCCGTTGGTCCGGATTCAACTTCCGGTCCCGTGCCATCGCCTCTACCTCTTCCCCGTGTCTCGCTACCAGTCTTGAGAGGTATCCGACCTCACCCTCAGATAAGAACCTAGGCGCCCCGCGCTTGCTCTTATCCTCAGAGATCTTCTCAAGCCCTAGGGACGCGAACAATCAGCTAGGCAACTGTACCAAGAACTTTCATTGAATTTGTCTCTCACCTTCCACAACCGAACTTGGTCGCCTAATCGTAGTGCGGGGTCCCAATTGTGTCCAAGTGCACGCGGATTTCTCATCAAGATAGGCGTGATCCCTATCCTCCATTGTCTCCACTTTCCGGTCCGTATCATCAATTTCTTCATCGACATCCGCCAACTCAATGTCAACGGCATTCCCCTGTTCGTCTCTCAAGATCCTCCCATACCCTCGCGGTAGTTTCCCTCCGGATGACAGCGTAGCGACGCCCTTCGGATCGCCGCGGGTGGAGGTGGAGGGGATCGTTTCGTCTTCCAATCTGCCGTACTTGTTGTGTTCGGTTCCGCCGGACTCGTTAGGTTTTAACGTCGCGACCAACCCCAGCGCATCATAACTATCGCAAAACGGTCATATATCAGAACATTTTGTGATACTTGGAAAGCCCAAAGGCGATTAAAGATCCACGTAAAGTCTGATAATCCGAACACAACGCACTTTTGTTTCACCGTCTTATGCCTGTCCCACGAGTTCTGCAAAATTTTGGGTCCACGGATCGCTAGGCAACGGAGAGAGTGTGTGTCCCATAGTTCAATTTCCGAAGTAGACAGACAGACCGTCACATACGTGGCTGTTTCTTCAAGTTTTTCTTCGCGTGTTTCGAGTGTTGAACCGGCCTAAACGTCCCAGAGCGTTTTTTCGATCTCTGCCTCGGGTTCACCATGGCTACAGGGCCGAGTCAGAGCGTCCGACCAAGGTTATGCCCGTTTCAAACAGAATGTCCCAGCTTTTTGGCCCTCCAAGTGACCGAGGCGAAGAGAAGGAACGAAAGAAATATCGGCAAGGTTACTTTTGCCCCGATCACACCTCTGCACCCGCCGGCCGACGCACATTTCCCTTCCCGGTTTTCAGACTCAGCCAGTACTAGTCACCTGCCCTACCAGCCCCTTCCTCAATACCATGTCTCGCGTTTTATTCTCACATACCCCTCCTTCTGCTGTCTTTTCCAGGGTGCGTAGCGACGTTCCAGACCCACCGGACATGAGCAATCGCTCATTTTTCGCTTTCGGGATAGTTCGGAAAGGCCTGGGCGCCCTCACTCGGAGTCTGGGGAGTCGGCGTTGGAACCGCGGCCCTCTTCGTACGTGCACATCCTGGAACCTTCCAGTCACAATACGCGCAGTTTTTAATGTCACTCTACTTGGTTCCGGTCTCGTACAGCTCCTTTCCGTAACGCCAATCGTGAAGAACGGATTCCTGGTTAAGCTCCCGCTCGTGCGTGTAACTTTCGTTTTTTATTTATTTTATCCCTGGCTTCACCGCCACATTCCCTTGCCCTAAATCCACATTCTCTCTCATATTGGCTGCATTTGGTTTCCACGTTGGCTGACGCGCGTCCTCGGTCGTCTTTTCATTCAATCAGATTGGGAGCGTCTATGAGGACAAGACTCCCGCGTCGGACAAACCGTTCTAGACGGTCCCTCGTGCAATGTATTGCATCCTCGTGTCTCGAATTCCGATTCAGCTTGATCACTACACACACCCAACTAGAACTACCTAGGCGTGGCCTCCAACGTCATGTAATCCACCACGTTGCATCTTATACATAACCACAAGCTTACACCTGTGCGTCTGATGGGAAAAACGTGTTGCTCGTCACGCCCGGCGGAACCCAAACGTGTTTCTTTCCAGGCCACGGGGAACCCATTGATGCACTCATTTGGGGACAGAACTCGTGGTTTCCAATCTGTCGGGCTAACTAAGTACACTACAGCTTCGACGTCGAAGTCAGGCCCCCAACATCGGCGTCTGACCGGGACCCTTTGGCGCTTATGGACTCTAGATCGACCCCCAAAATTACTTCTAGACTCTTGATTGCTTCGTGGGATCCTCCTATTGGGACGCCTATTCAAAAAAGTAGGGGGATCGTCGACTTGAGGACCCCTGATATGCTGAAGAAAAGAACCCTCACGAATGGTCTGCATTCCTAGAGCCTTTGCGGCTTTTAGGTTCCTGTGCATGTGTGTGGATCAGAACTTGGAACATCAATGAGGGATGGTCGCAGCGTGGGTGTTGACGTGTGCAACTGGTCCCGTGACCCCCCATCAGACGACCAACTCCGACCCCCCTCTCCAACCGCAGGTAACGCCGGAACGAGGGGGGATGGCGTACACTTACATTCCAAGATCGTCAAGGAAGACGCATTCTTTAGGCTTGACACCATTTCTTCGACACGCGGCCATGTAGATCCCCGGTTCCGGTTTGCTAAGAATAAGAAACCCCGTTTAGCATTTGGAATTTTAGAAAACGGCGAGGAGAGGAAGAGAAGGCTTCTGATAAGACTCGAAAAACGAGGACTCGAAGCCTTGCCCTTATCTCTGTAGTCGAAAACACGTACCGCATCCCGAGTACACTCGAATCGCAGAAGTCGTCGAATAGATTCCTCAACGAGGGGGGTGCAACTCCTTGCTCCCATCCCAAAAACTTCATTTCCTCCTCGAGCGAGAACCCTGGCTGCGGCTGGCCCGCCGTCCCGGTCGTCCTCGTCGCTTCCGAAGAACGAACCCCAGTGAAATTGTTGGTGAGAGCAATAATCTTGTATCGACCGAGAGCTGCAAACAGGGGTTGTCGTAACCCCCCCACAAGTCAGTCAATTGGATAACGTTTGGTGGTTCATTCCCGTCGCCAAACCGAACAAGTAGACGACAGGCTCCCCTCCAGGAGTGTGGGTCGCCTCGTGGAAGTGGATAAGGTTGGTGCTCACATCGGAGTTTCTGAATTGCGGACACGACTATTGGATCAAACTCCCCAGAAGTCCTCATCATGCGACCAAAGAGCTGGCACGATGAAGGACGTGCAGCGGCAAGAGAGGTCGCGTGTCAGAGTCCCACATGGTCCGGTAGGAGGGTTTGTAGGCGTGTGCGTGTGTATACGTGGTCAGACCCTGGGTTCCGGACGGGCGCGTGCCCGAAATGAACGAACGGGGACGCTCGTTTCCACTCACATCTCTGCCGTCAATTTCCAGCTTCTCTGGTAATTTTGGACAATCTGAGATGTGGCCGGTCGGGAGGATGGAAAGAAACCGTCGACAGGAGGGCCATTTCGGATCATAGGGAGCATCAATGAACACCTTGGTAAATGGGGAAACGGGACGACAGGAGGCACAAGGACCGTTCTCTCACCTATTCCTTTCCTTGCGCAGTGTTGGCTATACCAAGCGTTGCCGAGTACGGTGTCGGAGAGCTCCCGGCCGAAAGCGACGTAAAAATCCCGCAGTTCGATCTCACCCCGTTCGAATTTTTGCCAGGCTCCATTGTCTCCCCTACGAGTACTAGTCGCCCGGAAGGACAGGTAGAAAATGGTCATGCAGGGTCAGTTATCCCACAGTCTCGGGAATTAAACACGCCCGAACCACAACAGGCTTGGGCATGACGGTGGGCTGACCGGGGTAATTATACTGACATCGAACAGTTGATGTAATCCTCTGGGATGGAGTGCTCTCGTTCGTACGCGGCGATCGCAATAAGCGGGCTGCGACAGACCACACCGCCAATCTGTGTGCGTGTGTGAAACCCGTTTGTCCGGGGGAAGTGAGGAGCGCATGTGAGTGTATGCGTAGTAGATCAGCAACGTGTAAGTTTCAAAGTGGGGTGAGTGGAGGATAAACGTTGTCGGTGGATGAAGTTTTGCGTACGTCGAATACCACAGCCTTGACCACTTGCATTTGTGTCATGAACGTCCAGCACCGGCACGGAACGTGTAAGCAGGGCGAGCTTCGCGAGGGATCAGTCGAGATGAGGACAGGCGCACAGCCACATGGATACCACTGGAAGTTACCGGCACGGAAGAATCGGCAGGCACGCTTTCCCGGATGCCGGCCTCGGTGTACGGAAGGCATCCACGTCATCGATGCTGGCCCGCCATCAAACTATCCATCCATCACCCGAAGCGGAGCGTACAAAAAACTTTGCAACCGGAATGTGAAATCGTTCGATATTCAAACCTCTCTCCAACAGTTGGACATATCATATGCACACAGCCCGCTCGCGAAGAAAAAAATTGCGAGTGCGATGTCCACGGTCGGACCTGCGCCAGTGGCGATGACCGGATGACTGGGGTAAATGGAGTGAAAACGTTCGAGGGATACGCTAACGCAAGAGGGGATGATCATGACATGGGAGCTAGGATAGGAGGTAAATTGTGTGCCACGGGCGCACACTTTCCGGAGCTAGGCTAGAGTAAACTCGGTAAGCAACTTTCCCGTGCGATTGGTCCGGGTGTGGGATGACGAGCGGGCGTGAGAAAGCCGTTCCCGAAATTCAACCATCTCGGGAGTATTGGTTACCAAGCGGAATTTCATCGATCCCCCACAACGGGATCCATCCATCATGAACCATGGGCGAAGGGCGATTATGGGTAAGCGACATATGGGCGATGCACCCTCTCTCGTTCAAACATCTCACTCTCTCACTTTGATTGTTTCCGGTTGTCCCATTTGGTCCCCATACTTGGTGCTGACAAATGTCTGGGAAAAGGGTCTTTGTGCGAGCCGCGCTGCGTAATATCTCGGGGAGCCACAAGTGGCTTCGAGAACCGTGCGCGAGATCTCCGGGATGCATACGTGGCGATATTTTTGCAATCTTCCTGCGCGCTGGAGTCTGCCATACGCATTCGGAACGTTCCAGGTTTCCGGGCCCCTATTGTCTTGGTTTGGACAATTCTGTGGTTTGACTCTCCGGGGGCCACCGCAGACCGCAGGGGTCACCGGACCCCATCGGATAGTAGACGCGTCACCGACATCGGTGGAGGCATGTTCCGCGGGTGCTACATGACCACATATCGTACCATTACGAAACTGGGTTCCTTCGTTGGGGCTGGGGAGACGACACGCCTAGGCCGTCCCAAATTCCCCCAACCGCCTGCGATCAGCGAAACCATTATACAGCCTTCGTCCACCTGGGGTCCGTTTATAGATACCATATTGGTCCTAGCGCGCGGTTGTGCGTGCCGCAGTGACATTATAATTGTTGGCTCAATTGCCGTATATGAGCACCATAATTGGTCTCCACCACTAGCCCGGCATGTTGGACTGACGTTCGATTTGATGGAGACTTTACCCGCGATCCACAGCGCCATTCATGCGATTCTGTCTCTTGCACGAGCATATTGTCCGGAACTCGTTGCTCGGGTCTCTGTGGGGATCCTTCCATATGGTGACATTCTAGGGCATAGAGACCCTCGCCTGGACAACGCCATTAAGGAGATTTTTGCCAATGTTCAGTTTGGAGCTTCCCACCACCACAAGTCACCCGTTTGTGTGCTCTGTTGGCGGTCTATATCCCACCCTTTCACGCCTGGGTGTTTCGGTCCCCTGGCGACGTCCTCTAAGGCGACTAGATCGGCGGTGAAACTTGAAGGAACTGTTGCAGGTATACGCATGCCCGCATCCAGCCCCGAACGGTGAGTTGTGGGGGTGGTTTTGTGAGTCCCAAGCTCTTTTACCCCCACTTTAATCGAGTCCTAGCAGCTTGTGCCTAGGTGGAGCCTCCTTGGGCACCGCAGAGCAAGCTTCCCGTCGGACCAGCCTGGTTCACCGTCTCTGTTTTGGTTCACTTGAAAACACGAATCTGGCGAAGTCATCGTATCTCCCACCGTGTTATAAGGTTTCTTACAGGGTCTTCGTCTCACTTGCTTCCGGCCTTGCCCTACCGCGAAACCTGTAGTGCTCGTTACAGCCCATCGCGAAACGCGCTGCGATCCTGGGCGGGATGTGGTCCCTCTGGAGCGTGCCGTGGGGTTGGGTGGGTGGGGCTGAGCGATGCCACTGCGCACCAATTCGAGCATATCCTGCTATGGGGAAGCTGCGGATGGGCCGAGTCGCAAGTCACAATTCTCACCGTAGGACTGCGATAACCAGGTCACTTAGAGGTGGACGCGCAACGGCGAAAAGTGTGTGCGATAAAGTAGCAACTAGAGATAGGGTAACCAGAGGGCGACTCTTCAAATAATTTAGGAAAAAGTCTCCACCGAACGGTTGTTGACCGCTGGCGACTAGCACTGGGGTGATTCCCGATCTCATCTCTGAGGGATTTGGTGTGAAAGCTGCGAACGTTCGGAACCCTCAGAACTACCGAACCCCGGGAAGGATAAGTGAAACCTGTGCCAGATAAGAAATGCCCAACGGTTAGGTGGGGTACTGAGATTGTTGGCCACCGCAGTGGGGAGACAAGAGTCAGTGTTCCGCTCCGATATTGAGCCCATCAAAACCCTGGGAAATTTGGATCGGAGAGAGATCTTAGCGAGAAGGGAAGGGGACACCGGTAACATCCATCCTCCCACCATCACGCCTGGGTGTACCCCCGGTGGATCTTCTTTCTGACCACGGGACGATGTCTAGCCTCCTGGAACGCGTTCCAACGTCGAGTGACCTTCGACTCCGTTCCGAACTGGGGTGGGAAGCCATTGAGGAAGATCGCGGACCAGACTTTCAGTTTCCCCTCCCACGAATTCGCTCGTATGCTCTCTCCAAAGAGTCCGAATTCCGGTGTTGAATCTGCTGAGAAGTTGGTCCCGTTACACCAGCACGACTGTATGGTAGATGGCCAACTCTTCCGGGAAGCCCTCAACGAAGCCGTCGCGCGACTCGATATTTTCACCCCACCAGCCGCGGAGGCGGACGAATCAACATCTCATCGTGGCTTGACCGAGTTTCTTACGGGCTGTGTCAAAGCGTGTCATGATTCTCTCGACAATCGACACGGATTTCCTCCCCGACAGGAACGATGGTACAGGGAGCTTGAGTTCACCGTTGGAAACCTGGACAAACCTCCCCATAGGTTCGCCCTACCTGTGGAAGTGGGAAAACAGTGGAGGGGTATGGTTTCCCGGGCGGCCACTTACGCTCGTTATGTGTTCAGCGCGAGTCCGATGCAAACGTTCGCTCTTGTCTTGGCGTTCAATCGCGAGAGCAACATGCTCCGGTTCTTGGCCTTCCATCCCGGCGGTCTTACCGCTTCCGAGGAGTACAATCTCACCGAGTGCGATGGGTTGAAAGAGATAATGCGTCTCTTCCTCACGCTGGTGTCGTGGCACACCGCGGGGGATGCAGGAGTAGTGACGTGTTGCAACGATAACGCCTACTTGCTCCCTGCGGACCGGGAAGGCACACGCTACGTGTATGCAACAATAGAGGACACGCTTTCTCGGCCCCACTGCATCCGTGGCAGGAGGACATTCGTTCATTGTCTTCGTCACTCAGCGAACGTTCCCCAAGTGGTCCGAGAGCCCCTCATGGGGAGGGTACCCGAACCCCTCGTGAAATCAGGTGGGTCTGTTAGTATTCTGTGAGGCTCCTCGTGCGATAATTGAAACCCTCAGGACCTGTTCTGAGCAATTCTGTCCAGGGTGCCGGTGGGAGCAGAGGGCGCAGATCACGAAGCCTGATGCCCACCGGGCCTATGACCACTCCAGGAGAGAAAGGAAAACCCGTCACAGAGGAACGGTCACCAGAACTGGCAAGCAACGGGTCTGGGTCCATGACCAGAGGCACTCCGGAGGCCGTCTCCCTTCCTGTAACACCGGGGATGATGGATGGTGGGTGTTTTCCCAGTGGTGATCTAGAAGCAAGTTGACCGTTCGGTAGATAGGCAGATTTTGTCTGATACCGACGTGCAGCTCAAGTACATTCAGCCCTGGAAAATAATCCGTTCTGTGGGCGCTCCGATCCTATCGGAAATGACTGGCACGGTTGTCGTTAAAACCAGCTGGCCAGGGATCGACCGCAGAAGCAACGAGGCGGATATGTATCGCGACTCCGCTGGCCGATTTGGGACGATTCCGCATGTGTGCTCATATGAAGGGGTGGGCGGACATCGTGAAGTGATTTCGAACATCCTATTTGTCCCTCAGGAAGACGAGATTAAACGGTACTGGCCGATTTTCACCAACATCCCCCCCAGGAAGCCAGATATCAGGACGCTCATGTTCACCGTCTTCGGTGTCGAGGGAAAGTCACTCGTAGAAGCAAAGAGTCCTCGGCAATTGTCCCGTTCGTGGGCTCACTCCCTGTTAGGTATGTTCGTCGACACCTCAGATCCCCTTTAACTGATCTTTCTATCACACAGGATGGCTGTCGACATATTTATCCGGGCACTTGCACCGAGATATCAGCATTGGGAACGTCCTCATGGTGGACGAACCTGTGGAGAGGAAAAAGTTCGAGATACCCAAGGAGTTCCAGGACCACCTCGATTCGTTGCAGGATAAGAAGGCTGTTGATAGGATTAAGGAGTTGTGCAGGCGGGTTGAAGAGCTTGTGGCGCGGTTGGGAATCTCAGACCAGTGCACCGGATTCGTCACAGATGGCGACCTTGCGATATCCTGGAGAGATTACTGGACCGATGAGCGTCGAGCGGCCAAGTCTGTGAGTTACTCCCGTGTCGCCTGGACGGCCGTGATTGATGCAGCCCATAGGGTACACCAGAGTTCATGTCCCGGGCGCTCCTCGAAGCTAAGCAAGGCCACTTACATTCCCCTGTGGATGACTTGGAGTCATTCTTCTGGGTTGCGGTCTGGAGCGTATTCTTCAACAAGGAGGGTACAAAAGAACATTCAGATGAAGAGAAGGATATAAGGGACGACCTTGTTGGGGGTCGTAAGGATGCTGCCATGAGGGGTGTTGTCAAGCTCATGCCTTACGGAAACCACAGCGACATCACCCATCGCTTCCAGTCCACCCTTTGGGAGTGGTGGATGAAAGTACAAAACCGGGATGCAGCATGGTCTGTGCAGGTTTTGGCTCGTGGGCGGGATGACGTGAATGGGGCATACTACCTTCCACATTTCCACCGTTTTGCTCTTGAAGGCGTTGTGGATGTTTTAGAAGTGCTAGAAGCCCATTGGGACGACGAGCTTAGTTGGGAGAGTTGGACGGGTCCTACCCCATTGGCGTAGATGTATTCCTTGTGTTTATAGCATCCGGGTGCGCTTGTTCGTACGGACTTGCAGTTTTGGAAGGTGGCTCTCGGTATCCGTTGCCGTGCTGTCCTTTGTAATCCATGTCCAGTTTCTCATTTGGGGATATTAACCTGTTTGAATACTATGCCGTTCATACGAAGAATCGGAAAACCATCTTGGTTAACCGGTTATGCGCACATGCATACTGATACAGTCGCATTGCTTGCGTAAATCCAAGGGTTGGAATTACGGAGAACCTCGCAACGGTTGGGCACGACCGACTGAAAAATTCGTATTACCCGGTCCGTCCTACAACAGTACGAGGTGGGATTTTGGATGGGGGGAAACACTGATAACACTTTCAAATTCACACTCTTGATCACCACCATACCCGGATCCACCTCCCGCCAGCCTCCTTTTAGTCGGGGGTACTTAACCTCTCAGAAGCTATCCCAACGTCGAGCGCCCTTCGTCTCCAGGCTGAATCGAGGAGTACGATGGAGGCCGAGATCGCGGACCAGACGTTCAGTTTCCTTCCCTCGAACTCGTCCGCATGCGCTCTCCATAAAGCCCGGAATTGATGACAACGCTGCCGGGGTTACTCTTGTTACGCAAGTACGACTGCGTCATCGACGGGTGACCATTTCAGGTCGCTCTCGATGACACGGTCGTAAAGCAACTCAGGAGTTTCACCCCGCAAGCCGCGATCAGACGAATAGGAATCCTATCACGGCTTGGCCGAGTTCCTCAAGGAATGCGTCGAAGTTTGCCACGAGGTCCCTGATGGACAACACGGATTTTCTCCCCGGCAGGAACGTTGGTACGGCAAGCCTGAATTCACCGTTGGAGACCAGGGGGAACCTCCCCATGGGCCCACTCTACACGTGGAAATGGGAGGAGGTCAAACGCACACCCATTGAATGTTACATTGTATGTACATTGTCATCTACGACGTGACTTCTTTACAGACGCGTCCTGAGATGGAGTTATTCGTTTGGAGGAAACCAGCCTGGTACCGCCCAAGCTCCCCTCGGTACTGAGGTCAGAAAGGGACCACGGGGGCGAATCCGCTGGTGGAGGGGTCGCCTCTGGAGGAGGAGGAGGCGTCCAAAGGCTTGAAGCTTCCTCCAAATGTCGGAGTACATCTTCGACGCTCGGGCGATTTTCTGGTATGGGCTCCCAACAGCATCCCAAAACACTCCAAATATCATCCGTGAACAGTTTCCCCCCCACTCCTTGGGGCGGCCCAGGGCGCTCACCCTCGAGGACCTTCTTGACGGCGAGGTACTTGTGATGTCGGGAGAACGGTACCTGGCCGCTCAGAACTTCGTATACCACCATTCCAAGCGCATAACAATCGGAATATTTCGTCCGACGGCTGTCTTTGACTCCAAACCTTTCCGGCTCGAAGAGTTCTGGGCTCATCCACCTGGAAGAACCAGCCTGCCCATATGAACTCGAGGTTGTCAAATCTGAGCAGATCATGAGCAGACCGAAGTCTGCGAGGCGGGCGGTACGGGTCTGATCGACCAGGATGTTATTAAAGAGAGAGATGCAGCTCTGACTTTCGAAGACGCACCCCCTTGAGATCCCCATGAACCATCCCCCAAGCGTGCACATAGATCGGGCCCCTCGAGGCGTCCACAAGCTACGGAAGTTGTGAGAATTCCAGCGATAAGTGAGGGCGCGCGGGGAGGGGGGGGGGCTGTGCGGGGGACCTACGAGTTTAAACCGGTTTGCATCCCTATGCGCCTTCACGAACTGATTGATATTCCCATTCGCCATCCACTCCGACACCATCACAAATTTGAGCCGAGACCTGTCCTTCGGGACTCCCAAAAGCGGCACCACATTCGGATGGTCGAGAGCCTTCCATGTTATGACTTCCTTGCAGGACCTCTACACAGGTTGTAGTGAGTACGCCGCCAGGTAAATATCAGGCCACCAAACCACTAGCAACTCACGCGGGCAACCTTTTGCAGGTCGCTGTCAGAGTATATCCTCAATACCTTGACTGCAACCTTCCTTCCTCGATGTTCCCACTCCCATACATCCGCAAACCCTCCGCGACAGTGTGGAGTGTCTGCTACTAGACGGTAGGGTAGTTCGATCTGTATAGATAAAGGGAGCAGGTCGTTCCGCCCACAAATCTTGTTCAAATATCCCAGGCATTCCTTTTGAATGCGTGGAAAACGGGAGAAGGTATTCCATGCCTAATCGAAATCAGCGGGTTGAAATGGAAGTTAATTAATCCACGCCTCGGGGGAAGGCGCGGGGGCATACATCATATAGCGCATCCACAACGGTCTGTACATCACTCCCATTGTGCCCATAGACCGTACTGACCGCTCTCGAGAAGATTGCCTCGAGCCGACACCCGCACAAGCGGACACCAGTGACCAAGGATCGACTCCCGGCAACTCTAATCGCATACAGGCAGGTATTGAGGGCGGCGAACGGGTTCCTCTGGATTAGCTCATACTAAAACAGTTAGTAACGGTGGCACAGATGAACTAGTGACGGTCACCGCGACGTACGTCGAGTTCTTCCAGTTCGTTCAAGCTCTTCCAAGCGCCTTCCATTCATTCCCCTCTCAAGGTCCCCACAGATTTTGGTACAGAATAATCCGAGCTCCACGTAATCCAGCAGATCATTTGTCATCGAGTCCTAACTATGTGTGAGCTTGGAACATCCGATCGTAGGGGAGTAGGAACATACTCTGATTATCGTGAGGAGGACGCTAACGGAGTCGAAAGCTGTTTTAACTGGGGTGATACTCGAGATATCCTTCGCGTGATTCATGGCCTGGATGGCCACGTCCAGCGAGGAGAGTCTGTTGTCCCGCCCCTTCGGCCGTTTGGAATTGATATCCATAGCCAAAAGTGCAAATAGTCGGGAGAAAACGATGCCAGGTGGAGGTTGCAAACAAGGATGCGAGCCCTAAGATAGATAGACGGTCGTCTTGCCACTGCCACACGCCTCGTGCAAACACAGCCGTTTGATGAAGAGAATTGTATGGGTGACCGAGGCATTTATTATTTTATAACGGATGAAATTCAAGTGTGCCGACCGTCCGGAACCTCTTTACTTCCCTGGCGCACCTCCCATTCGAAACGCCCTGAAGGAGTATTCACGGGCCACTAGTGTAACGTTGTGTCTTCGGTCCTACTTGCTCTCTGCTTGGTCGTACTCGATCCACGTCTGTGACCAGTCCCGACTGCTCTGAAGTGCTCGTGTCCGTTTCGAACTTGCCCTCCCGTTCGCAATCACATCAGCACCCTCACTTCCCAGCGTATGGGGTTGGAAGGTGACCGGTGATACCTCTGGTCCTACCTTCACCGTGACTCCACGGTTTCGGTCTCAAAACGCCTTGCGACAACCGATATTACTCACACCTCTACGGCGAGCGCGCAGGATATCAATAGTATTAGCACCACCGCTGGTGGGGAGTTCCTCTAACCGCGGAGGGTCGAGACTGAATAATCGTGCACACCGAGGGCTACGAGGTGGGTGAATAAATATACAAATCCCTCGATAATCACCAGTAGGTTGCCGTAGTACATACAGAAGGGAAGTTGAATCCTCATATCACATGTAAATCGTCGTCTAGATGACCACTCAGCAGACCCATACTAAAGTGGAGTTTCCCAACCGAGGGAACTCGCTCCACCGTCCACGTCCTGCCACATGCTAGCTCTAGAAACGGTCCACCAAGACGAATACGACTGTTGCAAGCCGTGCTCCATCAGAGGAGGAAGTGGCGTCCAAGACGCTGAGATTGCGGCCTCCTCCAAATGTTCGAGCACATCTTCGATGCTCGGCCGGTCACCCGGTTTGGGCTCCCAGCAATGCCCCAAGATACTCCAAACATCGTCTGTGAACCATCTCCCCTCCAACCCATCGGGCCGCTCAGGCCGCTCACCCCGAATGACCTTCGCAACAGCGGCGTGTTTGTTATACCGGGAAAACGGTGCCTGCCCTGTCAGGATTTCATATACTGTCATCCCAAGCGCATAGCAATCGGAAGACTCCGTCCGCCGGCCGTCTTTGACGCCGAACCTTTCCGGTTCAAAGAGCTCTGGGCTCATCCATCGGGAAGAACCACCCTCTTCGTGCGAGCTCGAGGTTGTCGAATCCAAGTCCATCGTGATTAGACCGAAATCGGTGAGTCGGGCATTGCCGATATCGTCGACCAGGATGTTATCCTAACGAATGAATGCCGTTAAAGATAGAGACGAGGTTCCACCTCTTAAAGACGTACCCCCTTCAGATCCCCATGAATCATTCCCCAATCGTGCAGGTAGATCAGGCCTCTCGCTGCGTCTCCCAGCTACGGAAGTTGCGAAAATTTAAGGGCCAGATGAGGGCGGCGGAGGACCGTACGGAAAACGTACAAGTTGAAATCGGTTTGCATCCCAATGTGCCTTCACGAATTGATTGAGAGTCCCATTTACCATCCACTCCGACACCATCGCAAATTTGAGTCGAGACCTGTTCTCCAAAATTCCCAACAGTGGCACCACATTCGGATGGTTGAGAGCCTTCCACACGATTACTTCCCTGTGAAACCTCTACATCGGTCACAGTGAGCGTGTCGCTGGGTGAAAAGGAGTAGTAGTCACCAGTGACTCACGCGAGTAATCTTTCCCAAGTCACAGTTGGGGGACG
>Ga0307511_10000168_pt1 | contig 64188 bp, 58 predicted proteins | sample 13_EM_MG_FD_200266 | JGI IMG/M metagenome (GOLD analysis project Ga0307511, IMG submission 200266) | Populus trichocarpa ectomycorrhiza microbial communities from riparian zone in the Pacific Northwest, United States - 13_EM | ecosystem: Host-associated > Plants > Roots > Unclassified | place... | reverse complement strand
TGCGTTCGCGAATACTGACCAAATGCGGCGAAGTATAAAGTCCCACGCGATAACCGGCGGCGCGCAGGCATGATTCGCAGAACGCGGCCGTCGAACCTTTGCCATTCGTTCCGGCCAAATGAATGAAACGGAGCTTCTTTTGCGGCTCGCCCAACTGCCAGGCCAATTCCCGCATCGGTTCCAAGCCAAGCTTCATCCCGAAGCGCCGGGCCTCGCCCAGATAAGAAAGCGATTCGGGATAAGTCATCGGTACTTAAAGTGTAGCGCCACTCAAGCCCGTCGCATTTCAAATCTTTGCTTTCGCCTCACTTCTTGTCATTGGAACAACCTTTGTTATAGGTGAGACTTATGACTTTGCGTTCTTTCCTTGGGATGGCTTGCCTGCTTGCACTTATTCTTTCGTCTGTAACTCGTGCCCAACACCCCGGAACTAATGCCCCCGTGACCAGCAAACCCGCCACAGCGTCGGTTCAAGACCCGAACGATGCTTATGTCACAACGCTACGCGAAGCCTACCAGATGATCGCGCAAGGCAAGCAGGATGACGCCATGGTTAAAGCCAATGCGGCGCTCCAACTCAATCCCAAGGGACTGGCTGGTTACGTCTTACGCGGCTCCATCTACTCTGAGAAAAAGCTGTACGATAAATCCGAGCAAGATTTTCAAACGGCTCTCCAGCTTGATCCCAATAATTCCACGGTAAAATTCAACATGGCCGAAATCAAATTCATACAAAAACAGTATTCTGCCGCGCGCACGGCCTTTGCCTCACTTGCAAAAGACAAGGCCAACGATTTTAGCGATCTCGCCGCTTATAAGATTTTCCTCTGCGATCTCTATGGTGGCCAGACCAACGATGCCTCCAAAGAACTCGCTGCCTTTAATCAAGCCGGCTCAAGACCTTCCTATTATTTTGGCAATGCAGCGTGGGACCTGTTTAACCATAAAACGGAAGATGCCCGGGAATGGTTGAATTCCGCCTCCAATATCTACACACCCAAGAAGAACTCACTCTACGCCGCATCCCTGAGCAACCTGGGGTATCTGCCTCTTCCTCCACCACCCGCCAAGTAAGCTTACACTAGGAGTTGGGTCTGAGGATCAGCCTGTTCCGTTGCGGCGGGCGGCGCATCCGGCACTGCCGGAGCCGACGCTTCGGCATGAGACAGCAAGTGGGCCACTTCATCCTGGATCGTCTTTAGCTCTCCAAGCTTCAGCCCTGGATCTTCAATCAGCCAGACTTCGCCTGTGGAAATATGCTCATAAACCAGGACCGAGTGGTCCAACTGGCGCTGGCGCTCAACCTGACGCAGTACTTTTTTGCGTTCCAGCATCAACGCGAGAATGTACCGGGCATTGCGGGTATCCGACGCATTCTCCGTCATGAGACGGCGAAGCAGGCTCTCCGCATCGTCCTTCTTTAACGTCTCCGGTGGCGGAGGCGCGGGTGGAACAAAGTCGGCCTGCCAGGCCGAAAGCGGCTCGATGTTATCGTTGCGCGCATTCCACGACTCTTCGTTGAAATCGACCCGCGCGTACTGGCCCTCGCGCCAATAAAGGGCCGAGTAGACCCGTTCGCCTTTTTCAAAAGGACGGCCCGAAACCGCGCAGCTCAGTGCGCGTCCCTGAATATTCCATTCTTGCGTCAACATAATCGTGTGAAACAGGAAGTGTACGATCCGCCGTCCGAACTGTCACGCGAGTTCAAGTGGCTCAAGGCTTTTTTGGCTTTTCCACCAGCCCGAATAGGGGACCGAAAAAATGTGCTTTATTATCGACTACTCCGGGATTGTAAAACGCGGATATATCGCCATCGAGAAAAAGAGCGTTCGGGCATTTCAACTTATCAAGGAAGAGGGACGCAAAGTTGTAGAAGGTCACCTCATTTTTCGACAACGCAAATACCACCATTCCATCCTTCCTCACGCCCACTCCGCTTCTCCATTTCTTGCTCTTGGAATCTTCCATGAAGTCCGGATGAATATTCCCGCCAAAAACCAGTAATGGCCCCGATTGAGTCGCCCATGTCACGGGCGTGAGAAGTGCTGCGTATGTGCTCGATTCGATCACCATCGCCTCGTGCTTTTCATTGATGAGGAAAACGCCATTCGGCTTGAGATAGAAGTTTCCCGTACCTTCGTTCAGGTTAAGCGGTGATTGTTCCGCACCATTTTGAACCAGTAATCCGACCGGCTTGGAACCGACTTCAAACATTCCGGCATTAGCAGCAAAAACCAGTTTCTCACCCTTTGAGCTAACGAATTTATCGAGCGCAACAAAGTCACGCAGCGGCTTGCCTTCGTCATCTTTCCAATAAAGGCGCAGGTCGTCCTGGCGCGGATCGACCGTCTTAACCAGGTAACCTTCGCCCCGAAACGTAACGGTCGATAAACCAGGAGGCGTGGGATCACCGGCCCGGGTAACGGCCATCGCCATCAACCCGCACCAGCCTACCGCGGCCCAGAGGCAGCCGCTCCACGACTTTTGCCGGATCATAAACCGCGAACTCAAATGTGAATGGGCTTCCCCTCACCCGCCAGAGCGGCTTCGTGAACCATCTCGGTCAGTGTTGGATGCGCATGAATCATCGAAATCAGCTCGTCCGTCGTCGCTTCGAGAGTGACCGCCAGGCCCAACTCGGCGATGAGTTCCGTCGCGTCCGCACCAATGATGTGCGCGCCGAGAATTTCGCCATGAGGTTCGCCCAGAATGAGCTTAACGAAACCTTCGGAATCGCCTGCCGCGACAGCCTTGCCACTCGCCTTGTAGGGGAACTTGCCGACCTTGAATTTGAGCCCCTTTTCTTTGGCCTGCTTTTCGGTCATTCCAATGCTGGCCACCTGAGGCTGGCAATAGGTGCAACCGGGGAAAATGGTCACCTTGTGCGGTTTCTTGCCTGGAACAAAAAGACCTTCCACCGCTTCGACCGCCTCATGCGAAGCCACGTGGGCCAGCCAGGGCGGTCCGATAATGTCGCCCGCGCCGTAAATGCCTTTGACCGAGGTTTCGTAACGATCGTTGGTCTTGAGATAGCCGCGATCGGTTTCAAGCTTGACCCCCGTTCCAAGCAGACCGTCAAGGTTTGCCTCGACCCCGATGGCGACCAGCAAATGCTCCGCTTCGAGTGTTTTGCCGCCCGTCACGGTGAGCTTCACGCCCTTGGCGCCGACCTCGGTCTTTTCGACTTTGGTGTCGGTGAAAATTTCGATACCACTCTTGGTGAAGCTCCTTTTCAGCAGTTCCGCGACTTCAGTATCCTCGACCGGTAAAATTTGCGGAAGCATTTCGACGACGGTGACCTTGGAGCCAAACGCGTTGAAGAAATAGGCGAATTCGCAACCGATGGCACCTGCCCCGAGAATGAGAATCGACTTGGGTAGTGTCTTGATCGCCAGCGCTTCGCGGCTGGTCATGACTTTTTCGCCGTCACCCTTAACGCCGGGTAACATGCGCGCTTTTGCACCGGTGCAAACCAGGATCGCCTTGCCGGTCAATGTCTGCGTCTTGCTGTCCAAACCGGTGACGACAACTTTCTTGATCGCTCCATCCGCAGGAGATTGAATCTGCGCCTTACCCACCACATAATCGACCTTCTTGCTCTTGAAAAGATACTCGATGCCTCGGGCCATTTGATCGGAAACACTGCGACTGCGCCCCATAATCTTGGGAAAATCGAATTTCACTTCGCCCGAAAGCGACAGGCCGTAATCCTCCACATGACTGAGGAGTTGCTTGACCTCGGCGCTCTTGAGCAGGGTCTTGGTTGGGATACAGCCCCAGTTCAGGCAGGTGCCGCCCGCGCGTTCCATTTCCACGCACACCACTTTTTTGCCGAGCTGCGCCGCGCGAATCGCCCCAACATAGCCCGCCGGGCCGCCACCAATCACAATGAGATCATAGTCCATACAGCATCCACCCTAACACAGGTTCCGTTCCAGGAAACATCACAAATAGTCGTTGGGAAATTTTTGACGGGATTAATGCTCCTGACTCAGCGGCAACCGGATCACAATGGTCGTCCCCTTCCCCAGATGGCTTTCGGCGTGGACCGCCCCGTGATGGGCCTGAATGATTTCCTTCACGATGGAGAGTCCCAGCCCTGTGCCACCGGAAGCTCGGCTGCGGCCTTTCTCTACCCGGTAAAAGCGTTCGAAAATACGCGGCAGATCAGCGGCGGGAATGCCGGTACCATTGTCGGTCACTCGCAGCTCCATTTGCTTTCCATGCACAGCAGCAGAGAGAACCACGCGCCGGGGTGGATTGGAGTAAGCCGCGGCATTTTCCAAGAGGTTGAGCATCACCTGTTCGAAACGAAGCGCATCGACTTCCATGGACGGGAGATTCGCAGGCGCCTCGATTTCAATCTCCACCGCTTTGGCCTCGCCCCGCTTCTCCCAGTCCTGCACCAGTTGGCGGAAAAAGGCATCCATGCGAATGACGCTGTATTCGGCTTCGATCTGTTTGGCTTCGAGACGAGTGAGCACAAGCAAATCCTCCACCAGGGCGTTAAGTCGGTTGGAATGACGCCGCATGGTTTGCAGCAAACGCCGGGTGTCCTCCGGCGTAAGCCCCGGATTATCGAGCAGCGTCTCAAGGTAACCGCGAAAAATGGCCAGCGGCGTGCGCAGCTCATGGGAAACGTTGGCCACAAACTCGCTGCGCATGACTTCGAGCTGTTTGATGCGGGTGATGTCATGGAAAACGACGACAGCTCCACCCACCTCGCTCGTTTTGGTTCGAATAGGGACTGCATTGACCTCAAATTGGCGCGTGGTCTGCGTGGTGTTTTCCAACATCACCTCGTGCCGACGCGGTTCGCCAGTCTGGATCGTCTCGCGGACAATCAGTTCCACCCGGGCTTCGCGCAACGATTCGAGCACCGTTCGCCCCAGCGGACTTTGCTGCAAATCAAAAAGATTCAAGAGCACGCCGTTCACCAGCCGGATAACATGCCGCTGATCGACCACCATCACGCCCTCGACCATGTTGGCGAGAAGAGCATTGAGGTTGAAGTCCTCCTCGCGCTGTTGGCGTTGGAAATTTTCGAGCCGCAGCCCGACACTTTCCAGATGACGTGAAAACTGTGAGACCCAGCGCGGTCCATCGATATAGTAGGACTTGGGCGCCTTTCCCACCGCAAGCTGTTCCATCAACCGGGCCAACTGCCGCACGCCCAGCTGGTATCTTTGGCGGATGAAGGCCCAGAAAAGGAAGAGCTGCACCAGCTCAAGGACGATCAGCAACGCCATCATGTGGTTGCTGTTGAAGTCCATATCACAGTGAATCTAGGGCGGGTCGCGGCAAGAGGGCAAGGACGGGTGAAAGCGCTAATTGGCTTATCCGGCCTTTATTTTTAGGACGGATTGGATGGATAAGCCGTATAGGGTGTCGATTTACGGGGGTGGCTGTTTCCTTTTCTCAATCGAAAAGATGCCTGTTCCGAATGGCGTTAAGATAAGCATGGCGTAGCTGTCGCCACCACCGGGAGGCATTCCCGAAAAACCAACTCCGGCAGGAGGCGTAGAATTCTGGAACCCCTGCCGGGGTGCGGTTTCCTGAGCATGTTTTCCGGTGGTGTCGCGCACTTTGTGCGCTCAACCACCGGCTAATTTCCTCTCAATCCTCCGGATTGGGTAGAATCATCCTAAACGGCCTTATCTCAGCGCCATTCGGAGGAGTCCTTTAGCGGATAAGGGCGTTCCCAAGTGCAACTTGGGAACGAGGGGAAGACCCGCGCTCGGAGAGCGCGGGCTACCAACGGAAAGCTGAAGCAAGCTTCGGGGAATTTACCCGACAAGATGAGAAGTCCACTGATGGACATGACAAAAACGTAAGGCCTTATCCCACATGGCAGGGTTTGCTATTGGCTTATGCGCATGTTAGATTTCTGCGATTATGTCTACCCCGCCAGTCAAGTTCCCCAAACCCAGCCGCAGTTCCGGCAAGCCGCCTGTCCGCAAAAACGACGGGAATGGCTCTGCTCCCAACCCGGGAAGTGAACAAAACTGGCGCGGCCTGATTCTGCTGTCGCTGCTCATCGTCTTTTCCCTCGCCCTTTCCTACGTGGCGTGGCACCCGACCATGCCGCAGGATGACATCAGCCAGGAGAAGTTGTTCCAGCTGATCAAGCAAGGCAAGGTGGAGTCCATCGTCAACGAACCGGACCCGACCTCTTCCACGCGTCTTTTCACCGGGACGTATAAACGCCCGGCCAGCCCGGCGCCCGGAGCACCTGAAGCCGAGGCGGCTTTCAAGGTTAATATCGATCTTATCCTCTACCCTGATCTGGCCAAAACGATCAAGGAGGCCGGCTACACCAAGGTCATCGAGACGAAGACGGACACCAATCTGATCTGGCCCATTGTTAACACCATCCTGCCCATCGCCATCGTGCTCGGTCTGATGTATTTCCTTTTCCGCCAGCAAATCCGCATGGCCGGCAAGAGCGCCTTTAGCTTCGGCAAGAGCAAGGCGCGGATGATGACCCGCGACCGGAATAAGGTGACGTTCAAGGACGTCGCGGGCATCGATGAAGCCAAGGAAGAGTTGAGCGAAATCGTCGAGTTCCTCAAGGACCCGCGCCGGTTCCAACGCCTCGGCGGTCGCATTCCCAAAGGCGTGCTGATGATTGGACCTCCCGGCACCGGCAAGACGCTCCTGGCCAAGGCCATTGCGGGTGAAGCCGATGTGCCGTTCTTCAGCATCAGCGGTTCCGATTTTGTGGAGATGTTCGTCGGCGTGGGCGCTTCCCGCGTCCGCGATATGTTCGAGCAGGGCAAAAAGAATGCCCCCTGCCTGATTTTCATCGATGAAATCGACGCCGTGGGGCGCAGCCGCGGTACCGGCATGGGCGGCGGCCACGACGAACGCGAACAGACGCTCAATGCGCTGCTTGTCGAGATGGACGGCATCGAGACACAGGAAGGCGTGATCATCATCGCCGCCACCAATCGCAAAGACGTGCTCGATCCCGCCCTGCTTCGTCCGGGTCGCTTCGACCGCGAAGTGCGCGTGAACCTGCCCGATGTGCGCGGACGCGAACAGATTCTCCATGTCCACACCCGCAACGTGAAGGTGGCCAAATCAGTCGATCTCGGCCTCATCGCCCGCGGAACTCCCGGCTACTCCGGCGCGGAACTGGCCAACGTTGTCAATGAAGCCGCACTCCTGGCCGCCAAACGCAACAGGGACGAGGTCACCCAGCCCGAATTTGAAGAGGCCCGCGACAAGGTGCGCTGGGGCCGTGAACGGCGCAGCATGGCGATGACCGAAGAGGAAAAGAAAGCGACCGCCTATCACGAAGCGGGGCACGCGCTCCTCAACGTTCTTCTCCCTCACACCGATTCCTTGCACAAAGTCTCCATCATTCCGCGCGGGCCTGCACTCGGGGTCACGATGTTCCTGCCGGAAAAGGACAAGTACAGTGCCTGGAAACGGGAGCAACTCGACGAACTGGTCGTTCTCATGGGCGGTCGCGTGGCCGAGGAACTTTTCCTGGGCGATGTCAGTAGCGGCGCCGCCGGAGATATCCAGATGGCCACCTACACCGCGCGGAAGATGGTTTGCGAATGGGGCATGAGCGAGCACCTCGGCATGGTTCAATATGTCGAGGACAGCACCATGACTTTCCTGGGTCGCGACTTCGGCCATAATCGCGGCTACAGCGAAAAAACGGCGGAATCGATCGACGCGGAAGTTTTGCAGATCGTGACCCGCGCCTATGATAAAGCCAAAGAGATGATCAGCTCTCATCGCGATGCGATGGAGAAGATCACCGCCGCGTTGCTCGAATACGAGACTCTCGATGGCAAACACATTCGGGACATCATCGAGCATGGCCACATGCTGACGCCGCCGCCCGCCCCCCTGGCCCCGCCCTCCAATCCGAATCCCAAGGAAACCCTTCCCGTCAATCCACCGGTCAAACCGAAGGAAGACGACGGCGGCATGCTCCCCGGCCTACCTGCGCCTGCGGGAGCTTAGGTCCATTGACTGTCGGGCTAGCGCATAGGAAGCAGCGTTACTCCTCGTTCCCATTTCGCCTGATTTTTCTGATCTTGGTAGCGGGTCGTTTCCACTTGCCTAAAACATCAGTGGACTTTTAAGGTCTACCCTCATGCTTTTTCTCGTAGATGGTCTGCAAATCAGTACCCTGCTCGTCTGCCTGGTCGGCCTGACCCTGGGAGTGGAGTATTATTATCCCCAACTGAAATTTTCCTTTCTTTTCTGCGCGGCGCCTTTCGCCTTGGTAGCGCTGCTTTTCTTTCTCGAACACTTTTTTCCGCTAGGCCGGCCCGCATGGCTTTATTTGCCCTGCCTGCTCGCCTCGCTCTATCTCATCTACCGCCGCGGCTTTTCCGTCCTCACGGAATCGAGTCTCTGGTTCTTCTTCATCGGCTTCACTATCGCCTTCCTCTGGCGGTTCAATTATCCAGACCTGACCGCCTACATTGAGCGGATTGCCGACCATAGCTTCATCATCGATTACTCCAGAGGCGAACGATTGCCGCCGGAAGATGCCTTGTATAAGGGTGCCCACATCGACATGTACTACGCCTTTCAATACTATGCCGCCGCCTGGATCAGCCGCGCCCTGGGGGCCAGCACCGGTACGGCCTACAATCTCGGCTTCTGTCTATTGGTCGGCCTGGCCTCTGCCGGAGTCGGCGGAGGTATTCGGGCCCTGACCCAGTCAAATCTCGCTTCCGTCCTAGCCCTGAGCGGCGTCCTGCTCGGCGGCAACGGCGCCAGCATCGTCATCCCATTCATGAGTAAGACTTATTCTTATTGGGACTCGATGCTCTTCATCGGCATCTACGCGCTCCCGGGTCGGCCAGATTTTACACCTTTCGGCCGCTGGCTGGTCGATTTCATCCATCCCTGCATCACCAACGCGGGCATGGAATATTATGCGCATACGATTGTCTTGGGCGATTACCATCCCTCCCTGAGTTCTCTTCTCTTTCTCGGCGTGCTCATACTCGCCATCGGTCTGGCGGAAAGGGAGCCCGCCGTCACCCCCATGGACACGGGATGCGTCGCCCTTGCCTGCGCCACTCCTTTTTATCTTCTCGTCGCCAATGCCTGGACCGCCCCGTTACAGCTCATTGCCGTTGTCAGTTGGCTCGCGTACCGCTTTTTCAGAGGTAAGCGCAACAGCTTGCGCACCCTGTTCTTTTGCTTCCTCATCCCGATCTGCCTCATTTATCCGTATCTCTGCTACTTCAGTTATTCCTCGCAAAATTACAATCTCAGCCTGCAGTGGACCACCCTCCCCATTCCCATCCTGAACTGGGCCCTTGTCATGGCGCCTGCACTGGGCATGTTACTGATCTGCTTCATTGTTTCTTTCTCACAACGACTGGCCATCTATGTTACTGGCTGCGGCATTTTCTTCTTTGCCTTCAGTTTTTTCTTTCACATTGATGATTACGCCGGGGGCATTTTCAACACCTCGCTCAAGTGGTGGCCCTGGGCCTTTTCCCTGATCATGCTTCTCGGCCTGGCTGTTGCGTGGAAGAACTGGATTACACGCACCTTTGCCGTTATTCTTACGTTACTGCCTGTCGCCGGCTACCTCATCATGATCGGCCCCGAGTGGTGGTACTCGAACAAGAATCACATGGGGCAGCTCGACGGATCCGCCTGGATACGCGACGATCAGCAACAGCGTTACATCCTCAATTACCTCAACGTATTGCCGCGAGGAGTGCTCCTGCAAAGTTGCCCAAACACCGACGATGCGGGCGTCGCCACCTATGCCCAGTTCACCCCTCACTATGCTCTCGCCGGCTGGATCGATCACGAACGTATCTGGCGCGGCTATTGGCGACCCGATCTTCAGCAGCTTGTGCTGGAGAAGCTCCAATTTTACCAAAACAAACTTTCCGATCCCCGGCAATGGCTCCTCGATAACGATGTTGACTACGTCCTCTGGCTCGAGCCCGACAATCTCCGCGATGACAACGCAGGCCTCACCTATTGGGCTGCCATCAACGAACGGCTAAAGGGCAACTACACATGGCATACCTTCGCGTATCCCGATGCCCCGCCGCCCGTCCATCCTCTTGGCGTCTGGACGCGCGTACCCACGAAATAATCATGTCCCAATTCGACTCCCCGAAAATTTTCTGGGGAACCTACGCTGCAGGCGCTTTGTTGCTTCTCGGCATCGAAGCCTCCTCTCTCTCTCCCGAGAACAGCATCTTCCGTGAATTGGCCGCCTGGGCTTGGATGATCAGCTCTATTTTTTTCCTGGGCGTCGCTTTCTGGCATAGCCTGCTGCCTTTCTTCGATGCCGAGTTCCGCGCCTCTCGCGACCGTTCCTGGTACCTTCTTGCCTTCTTTTTCCCAACACTCGTGGTCCTCTTCGGCATTAACGACGTCTACTACACTCTCATCAACACCGAAAGCACCCAGCAGATCGGCAGCGCGCTTTTTCTCATGCACGAGCGTAGTGATTTTGGCATTTTCAATCTCGCTTTTCTCGGCGGTACTTATCCCGCACGGCAATATCTCCTTGCCGCGCTGCCTTCACTCTTTTTCGGCAAGGGCTTGATCACTCTTCGTCTCGGCTACGCTGCCCTTTATCTGATCGGATGCCTTTCCTTCCTGTCGGGGGTATGGGCCTATCTTCGAAAACAGAAATTCCACCATGCCGTCCTGCTGGCGAGTTTCACCGGCGTTCTCATCTTTCTCGCCAACTACCCGGTCCTCTTCGCCCGTATTTTCGAGCAAACCATTATTCCTCTTTCCGTTACTCTCCTATTCCTGGCTGGCCTTCTCTTCTTTCTCACCCGCCCTTCACCGCTGCACGCCCTTTGGGTGATGTGGGCATTGGGGCTCTTTCCCTATTCTTACTCGCCCGCCCTTTCGGCCTGGATCTTTGCCATGGCGCTTCTCGCCTATCTCTGTCTGCCCATCCAGCCAAAAAGAACCATCCCTTTTCTGGTCTGCCTCGTTTATGGCATGGCCACGCTCACCACGTCGCTGGTCATGCAATTTGCCCATAATATTTTCGTCGATAAATTTCAGATCAGCGAATTTCCCGACCTCAACTGGGTTGATTGGTTCTACCGTTACTTCAGCGGACTCCACGCCACCGTTGGCTTGGAAGAAAGTCTCATTCCGGCGCCGCTCATGCTGGGCATCCTTATCTTTCTCTACTTGAGCCTGCTCCAGAAAGATTTCCGATTCCTGGCCCTCTGCGTCTGGGCCGCGGGTACCGTCGGGGTTTCACTCACGTTGAAGGGCTACTGCTGGCGACCTCCCGAGTTCGATATCCACCGGGCCATGATCATTCTCCCGCCCCTGAGCCTCGCCTTCACCCTCTACCTCGCGAGTTACTGGAAACAGTTCACCGCAAAAACGAGCACGGCTGTTCTTCGCACCCTTATCATCGGCGTCATCGTGCTGATGGTTCTCAATACCTTCTATCTACCCTTCATCCGTCGCGCCCCCCGGGCCTTTTACCCCGAACTGATGACCGATACGGAGGAGGCGACCTTGCTTGTCATCCACAACACCGCGCCCAATCCCAAACGCATCTACCTCATCCCTCCGTTCAATACCTCGCTTGAGGACAGTCTCCAGTATTTTTCTCCCGACACCGAGGTTGTTCACAATAACCCGCCGCCAGGCGAACACCTGCCCAACACCTATCTCATCTCCTTTATCAGCATCAACCCGGACGACCACGCCTGGGATATGTTCGTGCGCCATCTCCATCCGCGCCCTTTTTTGCAAATCAAGCCGGAATAAACTGGAAGCGGCCGCCCCTCCTAGGGTCCGTTAAGGTAAATAGGCCCTAGTTGGAACCACGGTTCTTGCTCACCCACATGCCCCAGTGGCCCTGATTGTATTCGTAAGTGGAACGCCAGTCATAGTCATCCTTGATCGCATCGTTGATCTTGGACCAGATGCCAAGTCCGCGCTCATTATCCCGATTGAGCCAGACAATATAGGTCACACCTCCAGGCACAATCCCCCGCAGCCAGCTTGCCGCATTGTCCAAGGTACCGTTATAGAATTTGTCCCGGTTTTCCGCCAGCCGATCGATGTCTTCACGCGCCTCGCGCCAGAGCTTCTCATGCCCGGTATATCCCCCGAGCGAGTAATGTCCGGTAAACAGGGCCAGGGAAGCGCCGGTATCGGCCGTGTTAGGCACCACGCTTTCCATAACTACACCTTTGGGTAGCGCCTGCAATTGCTGATAGATCGATTTTTGATCGCCGTTAGCTTCCGTAAACCAGGCGTAACCGTCCAGGCGACCCATGTGTTCTTTCGAGGTATTGTGCCAATAAAGGCCAAAGATATAGATGTTTCCCACCAAGGTCAGCAGGAGGATCACATAGCCAATATTCCGTAAGATTCGATGCGGCCAAATGGACATTAACCCGAGCACGAAGACCAGGGCGTAGACCCATGGCCACCATTTTAAAGTCGTGTTGAACACGGCGAAAACTCCGCCATAGATATCATGTATATAGAAAAAGTAGGTGCCAATCATGGCCCCGATCCCGACAATCGCGGCAAATCGAGCCAAAGGTTCTGTCCGGGCCGTCCAAAGAGTGGCAAACCACATCAAACAAGCCGGAAACATGACGACAAACCAATTCAAAAAAGGCGGCCTTTCCGGAACCCATTCAAAACGAATCGGATAATTCCTGGTTTCATACGCGAATTGGCTGAAGTAAGGGAAAATGAGGGCAAAGCTGACCAGGACACTTCCCAAAAGGTAAGTCCAGCAGACTCCGCGACCATTCCACCAGCGATAAACCAGCCACGCAACAACCAGGGCAACTTGCAACGGCGTGATCCAAGTATTGCTGACGAGGATAAAGATCGCGGTCGAAATGGCCCCCGTAACGCAGAATCTGTCCGTGGTACTTCCCGGCACGGCCCTCTCGGCCACGCCAATCGCGAGAATGACCAATCCAAAAAAAGCCAGACTGCTGAGGGAGGGGTGGAAATCTCCCAACATGGTAATGTAAGAGTAGTACTCGATAGGGGCATCGACGTTGCTAACTCCGATATGTTGCAATAACCACGTCCCAAAGGGCGTCATATAATTGGACGGCTTATCATTGATAACGGCATAACTGCCAACAAACCGCATGGCCGATAGCGGTGATGGGGTGTAATTGGGACTCGTGAAGGGAGTCAGCAATGTTGTACCCACCCCCCCCAGGGCAAGAAAAATGGTGGCCCAAGAACCGGCCCAGGCAGATCGGGTAGCTGCGGCAACTCCAGCGCCTGCGGCTGCAATGCCGATAGCCACCAGGACACAATATCCCAGTTGATAGGTCATTCCAGGGCCACACCCCATCCACCGATGAATGAGCCCCGCCGCATAATATTGCAGGATGTAATAGCTGTCGTCCCTGGTGCCCTTCATCCAGACGTCCTCCGCTGGCAACTGACCCCCGGCAGAATAGGAAACGAGATGGGCGTCATCAGGTAACATCTCGCTGATGGGGTAAATGTCGGGAAACGAAAAGCGCCAGAAAAAACAGACGGCAAAACCGGTGAGGAAGTACCAAAGAACAGGTTCCCTAACTAAATTTTTCCCGGCGGCCCGAATCAGCACCAAGGAGAGGAGACTGCCCGGCACCCAGAGCCAGGGCATTTGTCCCAGTGGCAGGTAATGCTCCAGGCAAAAAAGCACCGCGACCAAGGCCAGAGGAGCAAAACAAAAATGAAGAGAGAAGGGCGCTTCCGGCAAAGCCAGTTTACCGAACAACCCAATCCCAATCAAACAGGTGATCAGGATGAAGACTTGAAACAGATCGGCAATCAGCGGCATGGAAGTGACTTTTAATTACGGGAAACCTTCGACTAGGGCAAGAAGGGAGAAAGTGGCGAATGATTTTCCTCTTCAAATCCACCTTATCATCCATCCGGGCAGATAAAGTCTCACTCTGGCATTACCTCGTGACTTTTTTTGCGAGTTGGGGATAGTTCCTGCTGTCAAGGCCCAGGGGTCACTCTCATGTCCATTCACGCCGCACTGCATCACGTCACGCATTACCGCTATGCCAAGCCGATTTCGCTTGGCCCCCAGGTCGTTCGACTCAGGCCCGCCGCCCATTGCCGGACGCCAATTCTCAATTATACCCTGCGCATCACGCCCGAGAACCACTTCATCAACTGGCAGCAAGACCCCCAGGGCAACTTCCAGGCCCGGCTTGTCTTTCCAGAAAAAACGGACGAATTCAAAGTCGAAGTCGAACTCAGCGCCGACATGGCGACCATCAATCCCTTCGACTTTTTCCTGGAAGAACCCGCCAAGCAATTTCCCTTCACCTACGACGCCATCCTGGCCCACGAACTGAAGCCCTACCTGGAATTGGAAACGCTCGGGCCGCGCCTGCGCACGCTGCTCAATAAAATCCCCCGCACCAAGCGCAACACGATCGATTTCTTCGTCGAACTCAATCAACTGATCCACGATGAAGTCAAATACATCGTCCGGCTCCAACCCGGCGTCCAGTCCTGCGAGGAAACGCTCGGGCTCAAGAGCGGTTCCTGCCGCGACTCGGCCTGGCTGCTCGTCCAGGTCTGCCGCCAACTCGGCGTGGCCGCCCGATTCGTCTCGGGCTACCTCATCCAGCTGACCGCCGATGTGAAACCAGTCGATGGCGGTGCGGCGGGACCTGAAACCGATTTCACCGATCTTCATGCCTGGGCCGAAGTTTTCCTGCCCGGAGCGGGTTGGGTCGGCCTCGACGCCACTTCGGGACTGCTCGCGGGCGAAGGCCATATCCCATTGGCCGCCACGTCCGATCCGGTCACCGCCGCACCGATCACCGGCAACCATGAAGAAACCGAAGTTAAATTCGATTTCCACATGGCCGTGACGCGCGTTTACGAATCCCCGCGAGTTACTCTTCCCTATCGGGAACAACAATGGCGCGAGATCGAGGCCCTGGGCCGCAGGATCGACAAACAATTGCACACCCAGGACGTGCGCCTGACCATGGGCGGCGAACCGACTTTCGTTTCCGTTACCAACCGCGACGGGCTGGAATGGAACTTCACCGCCTTGAGCCCGGAAAAGCAGGAAAAAGGCGAAAAGCTCCTCAAGCGCCTGCGCGACCGGTTTGCCAACGGCGCCCTTCTCCACTTCGGCCAGGGAAAATGGTATCCCGGCGAATCGCTGCCCCGCTGGGCCTACGGCTGCTACTGGCGCAAGGATGGCGAACCGATCTGGCAGGACAACGATCTCGTCGCCGAGTACGGCAAAGACTACAAGGCCACGTCGGAACTATCGGCCCGTTTTCTCCGCCTGCTTGCGGAAAAATTAAGCGTCGACCCCAAGTTTGTCCGCGACGCCTACGAGGATGTCTATCACTACCTCTTTGAAGAAGGCCACCTGCCCTACAACGTCTCCGTCTTCGATTCGAAAATCAAGACGGCCGAAGATCGCGCCCGACTGGCCCGCGTTTTCGGCCAGGGACTCGATGCCGTTGTTGGTCATGCGCTGCCGCTTCTGCGCGCCACCTCCCTCCCCGGACGTCCCTGGCAATCGACCACCTGGCATCTGCGCACGGAACGGCTGATGCTCATTCCCGGCGACTCGCCGATGGGCTACCGTCTGCCGCTCGAATCGCTTGCCTGGGCCTCGCGTGGTGACAGCGTCCAGATCGTCGAACAAGACCCAACCGAACGCCGTCCTCCCCTGGCTCCCGTCGAACGTCGGAAGAAACGTTCCGGTGACGCCCAGCTTCGCGGCGATTACCCGCAGTTCCCCGTCGGCCAATCCGATACGAACGTGGTCCGCACTTCGATTTGTGCCGAACCACGCAACGGCATCCTGCACATTTTCATGCCCCCCACCGCCTTCACCGAGGATTACCTCGACCTGATCGCCGCGGTGGAGGATACCGCCGCCGATCTTTCCCAACCGGTCCGCATCGAAGGCTACACCCCATCGCACGATCACCGGTTGAAGCACTTCAAGATCACCCCCGACCCGGGCGTCATCGAAGTCAATCTTCAGCCCGCGGACAACTGGCCCGAACTCGTCCACAACACCGAAGTGCTCTACGAGGAAGCGCGTCATTGCGATTTGGGCGCGGAAAAATTCCTGCTCGACGGTCGCCATGTCGGCACCGGCGGCGGCAACCACATCGTCCTCGGCGGCCCCACGCCGCTCGATAGCCCGCTCCTGCGCCGCCCCGATCTCCTGCGCAGCCTGGTCGGCTATTGGCAGAATCACCCGGCCCTCTCCTTCCTTTTCTCCGGTATCTTTCTTGGCCCGACGAGCCAGATGCCGCGCATCGACGAAGCGCGGAACGACGCCCTTTACGAATTGGAGCTGGCCTTCAGCCAGGTGCCCGATTTCGGCCACGTTCCACCGTGGCTCGTCGACCGCATCTTCCGCAACATTCTCACCGATGTCACCGGCAACACCCACCGGGCCGAGTTTTGCATCGATAAACTCTTCTCGCCCGATGGCTCTTCCGGTCGTCTGGGTTTGCTCGAACTGCGCAGCTTCGAAATGCCTCCGCATGCGCGCATGAGTCTGACACAACAGCTCATTCTCCGCGCGCTGGTCTCGCGTTTTTGGGAAGAACCTTACTGGCGGAAGCCGGTGCCGTGGGGTACGCAACTTCACGACCGCTTTCTCCTGCCCCACTTCTGCGCACAGGACTTCAATGATGTTGTTGAAGACCTCAAGCAGGCCGGATACCCCTTCAAGGCCGAATGGTTTGCGCCGCATATCGAATTCCGCTTCCCGATCCAGGGCGAAGTCGCCTACGACGGCGTGAAGATGGAACTGCGCACCGCGCTCGAACCGTGGCACGTTCTCGGCGAAGAAGGCACTCCGGGCGGCACCGTCCGCTACGTCGATTCTTCCGTGGAAAAACTCCAGGTCAAACTCGACAACTGCGTTGAAGGTCGTCACGTCGTCACCTGCAACGGACGCCGCGTACCGCTTCATCCCACGGGTACGCCCGGCCAGTTTGTCGCCGGAGTTCGTTTCCGCGCGTGGCAACCACCCGAAGCGCTTCACCCCACCATTGGTGTCGATGCCCCGCTCACATTCGACATCATCGATCAATGGACGGGTCGCTCCCTCGGCGGATGCGTCTACTACGTCTCAAGTCCCGGCGGTCGCAACTGGACCACCATGCCGATCAACGCCAACGAAGCCGAAGGCCGCCGCCTCTCGCGCTACCGCTCCTTCGGCCACACGCCAGGACCGATGTTTGTGCCGCCGTTTCCGCCCGGACGCGTCGATTTTCCGCTGACGTTAGATTTGCGGAAGGGGTAAGCCTTCCCCATCCGTCATCCTGAGCCTTTCTCGGCGGTGAAACCGCCGCTGGCAAAACGTCATTCTGAGCGAGCGAGGCGGAGTCGAAGAATTGCCGAAGAATCAGTTCAGTCTGCCTTTTCTGCTGTAAGGAAACAGGTTCGCACGGAGGGCCGAAGAGAGCTCAGAGGGAAACTCTCTGCAGTCCTCCGTGCAAAACTTCAGCCTGCCTGTAATGGAACTGATCCTGCCACACGTGTGTGCGACAAGCTCAGGATGACGGATCTTTCCCGCCGTCGGCTCGACGGCGGTCACCTGCAACTTGGGAATGAGGGAGTGGCCATCTGAAGAGGAAGCTCCGTGAGGTTGCATCGCGTTTTCCTCCGGGCAGGCAAGGTCCTTCGGCTGCGGCTCTAGAAAAATAAAGGATAAAGAGAGTTTTCCGGTTCGCCTCCGCTCAGGATGACAGCATGGGGAAAGCGGAGTCCGTCGCACGGAGTGCGACGGCTACCAACTGAAGGCCAAGATCGGCAATGGAATTGCCTCGGCAAGTGCGTTCCCAAGTGCAACTTGGGAACGAGGGAAAAACAACCGAACTGATCCTTCGACGGCTTTGCACAAAAAGTCTGGCTAAAGTGCTTCAGTGGTAGCCGCCGCTGTCCCAGCGGCGGTGTCTTTTCTGGTCACTCCCTCTCTTTTCCGCTGAAACGGATGCCGAGGCAAGCTTCCGGGATTATACCCATCGCCATTCTGACTTTTTGTGCAAAGCCATCCTTCGACAAGCTCAGGATGACGGATCGTTAAGGCCAAAATCGATTGGAGATATCCATCCTACAACTCCACCCACACCGTCTTCGCGCCGATATCGGGAGGGAAATCGGGCAATGGTGCGGCGTGGCTGAAGCGACCGGAACGGCCTGATATTTTTAACGCGCGACGAGCGGATTGCTCCAGGTCGGCAACCCGCATGGCGGAGTGATTGACCGAAAGCAGAATCTTCGCACCGGGCGCGGCGACCTCCAAGGCCAACACCACGAGATGATCGAAATCGCGCTGGACTTGAAACGCTTCGCCCGATTGATTGCGAGAGAAAGTCGGCGGATCGAGAATGATCGCATCGAATTTTTCCCCACGCCGCGCCAGACGCGGCAAAACAGCCAGGACATCATCCGCAATAAAACGGTGGCCCTGCTTGGGATCGAGCCCATTGCGCCGGAAATTCTCCTCCCCCCGCACAAGTGAACGCCGCGATAAATCGACGCTGACCGTTTCCCCTCCCGCCAGGGCCGCAACGACCGAAAAAGAGCAGGTGTAAGCGAACGTATTGAGTAGCCGCTTCGGTTTCCAGACGCGGACGCGGGCCCGGTTGGCCCGTTGGTCGATGAATAAGCCGGCCGAATAACCCACCGCAAAATCGAGCGTAAAACGAACCCCGGCCTCACTCACTTCCGTCTCAAGAGGTTGCCCCTCCCCACCCCGAAGCAGCGCCGGTGCTCCCCGTTCGGAAGCCTGTTGCGGCAGGTATTTGCCAAAAATTCTTTGCGGGGAAAAAGTGTAAAGGGCCGCACGCTGTTCCAGTTCGTCGAGAACGGCGTCCCGTCCCCGCTCGGTCTGGTAAGAAAGCAACAGATCGCCCCCAAACCGTTCCAGCCACATTTCGGAGCCCGTGGCCAAACGATGCGCATCGGTTCCTTCCGCAGCCAAGGCAGACCAGACTCCAGGTGAAATCCATTCCAGCCAGACTGGTTTCATATTCTTGGGCCGGACCGAGGCCTTGCCCCGCTGAAAGGGGATGGCTTCGGGAAATTTCGGATTCTTCTTCACGCCCCAGAGGTTGGTTCATACCCCCGGCATGCATCAAGCCTCTTATCCAAGGTGAATTTATCCTCAAAAACCCTTGGCATAGGACGTGCTGAGGTTCTGCTCGTGCGTTTGGCTAACTTCAGGGTAACCAAGATTGGCTGGAGGAGATGGACAGGACTGCTGGCGGCATTGACCGTGATGATCATGTTGATCACGCTCAGTGACGCCAAGCAGATCAGTCTACCGTCCTCCTCGGTCATTCTTGTGCCCATCAAAAAACTCGTTGTCCAAATGGAGCGTGGTGAGCAAAAAGCACCACAAGATTTGGGGCCCATCCGGTTTACCAATGACATCCTCGACGCCCGGGGTCTTTTCTCCAACGGGTCCTCTTTGATCCGAGGTTCCAAGGGCTTCCAAGGCACGTTGATTGCCTCGACCCAATGGCCCAGTCCTTTTTGTCTGCGACTCAATTCCTGTGAAAGCCCACGGGCACCCCCGCGTAGGGCCCCCCTATCGTTCTGTTAGTTTTCAAGAAGCTCTGTCTTCGGATAGAGCCACTCGTTTTCAGTAGTAAAAAACCAATTTTATCAAACTTATTTAATTTATGATCAAACGTCTCTCTTCCATCCTTCGATGGTCGGTTTGCGGTCTCGTTTTGACCTTTGGAGCCATCCAGGCCAACGCCCAGACCCCAGCACCTGCAGCAGCAGCTCCGGCTCCAGCTCCCGCCGCTGCTGCTCCTGCGGCAGCCGCCCCGGCTGGCCCCAAGGATGCCACTCTCGACTCGCGCGTCGCCGACCTCGAAGCCTATGTTAACAATGGCGCACGCGGTTCAGATGCCGTTCCCCCAACCTTCAAGACCAACCTGACCGGTTCCGGTCCCGGCCACAACGCCTGGATGATGACCTCGACGGCGTTGGTGTTGATGATGACCCTGCCCGGCCTGGCCTTGTTCTACGGTGGTTTGGTCCGCCGCAAGAACGTCCTCTCCGTGCTGGCCCAGTGTTTTGGCATCACCGGTTTGGTGACCATTCTCTGGTACTTCTGCGGCTACAGCCTGGTCTTCAGCAGCAACGCTGGCGCTCCCTGGGCTGACAAAGGTTTCTCGCCTATTGGTGATTTGACCTTCTGGAAATTCAACGGCGTCACCTCTACGCCCAATGGCAACTATAGCTACTGGGTCGGACAGAACGTGTTCGCTTGCTTTCAGCTGACCTTCGCGGTCATCACCCCTGCGCTGATCATCGGCGGTATCGCGGAACGCATGAAGTTCTCCGCGCTGTTGATCTTCATCGGCGCCTGGATGTTCCTGGTTTACTTCCCGCTCGCTCACGCGGTCTGGGGCATCGACGGCATCTTCAACGGTGTCTGGAACGCCAAGGCTCCCGTGCACGCGATCGACTTCGCCGGAGGTACCGTGGTGCATATGTCCTCGGGTTACTCAGGCTTGGTTCTCGCCCTGATCCTGGGCAAGCGCATCGGCTGGGGTAAGACTCACTTCGCCCCCCACAGCACGGTGCTCACCTTCATTGGCGCCAGCTTGCTCTGGGTTGGCTGGTATGGTTTCAATGCCGGCAGCGCCTGCGCCGCCGACGTTGTTTCCTCCAACGCCTTCACCACCACGACGCTCGCCACCGCGATTGCTTCCTTCGTCTGGCCCACCATGGAATATTTCCTCAAGGGCAAGGCCACGGTTGTCGGCTTCTGCTCGGGTGCGGTTGCCGGTCTGGTTGTCATCACTCCTGCTTGCGGCTTCGTCAATCCTGACGGCGGCATGATCATCGGTGTGATCGCCGGAACGATTCCGTTCCTGACCACGACCTTCCTCAAGCCCCTCCTGGGTTATGATGATGCTCTCGACGTGTTCGGCGTCCACGCCATCGGCGGAACCTGCGGCGCGCTCGCGACCGGATTCCTCGCCACGGACACCGTCAATGCGAACCTTGATACCAACCTCAAGGATCTCTGCGACTGGAGCAAGGGACACTACCTCTACATCGAACAGCTCAAGGTTATTGCCTTTACGATCATCCTGTCGGCGGTCGGCACGGCGATCATCGGCTATGCGCTGAAGTTCACCCTGGGCCTGCGTCCGACACCGGAAGGTGAAGAAGCTGGTCTCGATATCACCGATCACGGCGAAGAGGGCTACATCCTCTAGTCGGTATTGGTTAAGGAATTATATTTAACTGATGGCGTGCTGTTCGAATCGGCACGCCGCGGAACAAAAAAACCATTTGGAACCATATGAAAAAAATTGAAGCCATTATCCAGCCCTTTAAGTTTGAGGATGTAAAATCCGCTTTGACCCAGGCTGGGGTTGAAGGCATTACCATCACCGAAGTGAAGGGATTTGGCCGCCAGAAGGGCCACAAGGAAATCTACCGCGGCAGCGAATACACGGTGGACGTCCTCCCCAAGGTCAAAATCGAAATTGTCGCCCCGGACGACAAAGTCGACCTCATCGTCAAAACGATCCTGGAAACCGCGAAAACGGGTAAAATTGGCGACGGCAAAGTCTTCGTGACTCCCGTTGACAATGCCTACCGGATCCGCACGGAAGAAAAGGACGAAAAGGCGGTCTAAGCCTCTTCACATCCATCCTTTTAGCGCAAAGGGCGAGCTTCCTAGCTCGCCCTTTGTTGCTTGCATATCTACATTGACGACAAATGCTTCCGAGTGTATTTAAGGAATGTGTCGCGAAACTTGGCTCTGGAGGCTGTCCGAACCCGTTGTATCGCTGCGGCCCTGTTGTCCTTGAGTGCGGTTCTCCATGGAGATGAGCAAAAGCAGCAGGTCGGTTCCGATGGCTACAAAACGGTCTCGGTCGGAGCAGACAAACTACCCGTCCGGGTCAAGGAACGACCCAATGTCTACGAGCACGTTTCTTCCTCTTATAGCGCGGAAAATAAATTGGCGGATGGATCGGTCAAACTCCAACCGGACCAGCCCAATTACAGCAGCACCAGTTCCCTGGCCAATAAGCAGTTCGCAAGTTCCAACGCCTCATTCTCCAAAGATCAGTCCTCCATCGAAGAGCAGAAACAACGGACCTTCATCACCAAGTCCTATTTCAGCAAAGCTTCGTCCCATACAGATCATTCGACTCCGAATTTGAATACGAAAATTTCTCCGGTTGCATCGAGCGCCTACAGCCGCAGCGCCTCCGGGTTCAATAAGAATTATACCACGTCCAGCTCTGACATGGGGAAAGCAACAACTCCGCTCTATGCCTCCACCACATCGAAGGACCAGGGGCGAACCGCGACACTTGGCGGAAAAAAAATAGAGGCCTTCCCTTCGGCCACTTTGACGGCCAAACCCTATCTGGGCCCGGAAGCCACCGCCATCCACAAGGATATGACGGCGATGAACCAAGCGCTTTCACGCATGAGTGCCCTACCGGGCCGGCCTCTCACCATCGACGAAGTCCGCGAACTCATCAATCACGACACCAAACCCGATCTCGAGACCAAACCGGAGCCTCCGAGCAAACCGTTGAACGACCCCGATTACAAACCGATTCCTTCTCCCGAGCCGCCGCCAGCCAAGAACGATAATCAAAGCGATGTCGTTCCTCCTCCCGGCACGATGGCGGGAGCGCAGCCCCCGGAAAACTCCGATCCGTTGCCCCAATAATTCTACTTTATTCCTGCACGGTCATCTGCACCTGGGCATTTATCTCAGGATAGTTGGCCAAAAGGGCCTGGATCGTATAAACGCCCGGCGTTAATGGCGTGCTCATGTCATTGAAATCAACGCTCTCGGTGTAAACCAGCTTGTCGTTGAAATTGACCATCGACGACCCAACCGCCTGGACGAACTCATGATCGTCCGCATACGTATAAACCACGGCGCCGGTCGAACTCACGATCCTGAAATCCCAACGCTGCGCGGTGGGGAAAGAGAGCGTGTAAGTCTTCTTGGCATGATTACGCACGGAAAAAGTGAGCTTGATGCTGGGATTCGGGCCGACCATTTTCGCCGTCTTGAGGGAAAGCGGATTGGGCACAACCTCCACCTTGGCATCGAATGCCTTGGAATCGACGGCATTGGCCCGCTGAATCCGCTTGGGATCGCCATTAAAAATACTGAAATGATTGCCACCCGTATCCCACGAACTACGAGGGACCGTTTCCTTACTGGGATTGATATCAATGGCCGAGACCACTTCAAACATTGCCAGCAGCATAAGACAGAGAGAAATGGAGAGAATCCGTCGCATAACCACCCAGCCTAACAAACCCTTCCATGGCATTCAAACTTTTTGCCTCTTACTTTGCGGCCTAAAATCCGTAGGTTGCGGTCCCGCCTAAAAAGGGAGTAGCTTCTCTACCTACTTATGCGCTGGATTTATCTGCTGATCGGATTGCTTCTCCTTATCCCTCAACCGGCGCAGGCCGGCCATTCCGCGCCGAGTATTTTCCTGCGCATTCACATCCAGACCTCCGGAGAAGGCCTGCCTGCCAGCCAGGCCACCCAAGTTTCACTGCCTCCCAACGGAGAGATCATCATGGTCCGCACCATGCCGGAAATCACGGAACGGGACTTGATCGCGGTTCAACCCGATGCCGCTGGTTCCCTCCACCTGCGCTTTAACCATGACGGACAAGTTGCCCTCAGCGTAGCCACGGGACAAAACCAGGGCCGCATCATGGTCGTCATGCTTAACGGCGTGATTATTTATGCGCCAATCATCGACCAGCAGATCACCAGCGGAGAGCTTGTCCTTCCCCGGCAGCTTACTCCCCAGGCCTTGCAGCTTCTGCAAAAGGCCGCGGAGAAAAATGTCCGCGAACAGAACCACACCTGATTCTCCGTTTAGAGTGTTTGCAGAAATACGATAGTCGCCTTTCTATCCTTTGGGCCTGGAGGGCCCATAGAAATTAGCCGGTGGTGCCAACCACCGGTGATAGGCAGGAAAAGAATTCGCCCCGGAGGGGCGACGGCCTCTGACAGAGGCAAACTCATCCACCGCCCCGTCCGGGGCAGCTGACCTGACGGACTCAACCGGTGGCTAACGCCACCGGCTAATTTCTTTCCGGCCCTCCAGGCCTCAAATTACGACGGAATCGCAACGGCTACAGTATTTCTGAAAGAGTTTAGCTCATCCTCCGCGACCACTCATCGACGGCGGTGACCTGGACGTGAATCAGATTTTCGTAGAACTTCTCCACCTGCTCTTCCGTTAGCTGGGGATGTTCTTTCCGAATCAGGCCAAGACTCCACTCTCGCGCCAACGCGATTTCCGCCGGGCTCAACTTGCGAATATGTTGACGGTAAAGGAAAAGATTAAATTTTTCCGTAAAAGCAGTGAGGCTTGAACTCATGGGAATAAGCAGGGCCGCACACACCAGCACCAGCGAAAAGTATAAGGCGTGTTCTCATCCCAGGGCAAGGCTACGATCCCTACGGATAAACCATGTCATGCTTGAGATGGCTTCCGAAACAATAAAAGTCAGGATTGAATCCCGGGGTAATTGGGATAGTTTGTCCTTGTGAGCGTAGCTGATATTCTCGAAAAAGCCCTTCTTTTGCCTCCCGCTTTACGATCAGATCTTGCCGAAAAGATCGTCGAAAGCCTCGCAGCAGACATTGATCCGATCGTTGAGGCGTCACATCTCGATGAAATCCAAAGAAGGCAAAAAGAAGCTGCTGCCAATCCCGGAAGTATCCTCCCCGGAGAGCAAGTTTTGGAAAGAATACGCACGCTAATTCAAAAATGAAGTATGGCTTTCATGCGGAAGCCGAACGGGAATATATCGAAGCGATTACTTATTATCGCGAAATAGATTCAAAGCTGGCTACCGCCTTCATTTCGGAAATCGAACATGGAATTCGCGCCATCCAACGCAATCCGCTAACCTGGCGGATTATCGGGAACGATGTCAGAAGATACCTTGTTCACCGTTTTCCTTTTGGCATCTATTACACTCTCGAAGAAAATTTTATAACCATCTGGGCCGTCATGCACCTTCACCGGAAACAAGGTTATTGGAAGTCGCGTCATCAGCCGCCTTCCTGATCCCTGGCATGCAATTCCCTTTACATCTTTTCCGAAAGCCCCAAAATGGCGGGCTTTCTCATGTCCCTAAAAACGCCACTTCGTTTCGGTTTGCCCAAAGGCAGCCTGGAACAATCGACCTTTGAACTGCTCGCCCGGGCCGGCTTCAAAGTGCAGTCTTCCAGCCGTGGCTACAAGCCCTACATCAACGATCCGGAACTGGAAGGACGCCTCATTCGCCCGCAGGAAATCAGCCGCTACGTGGCGCAGGGATTCCTCGATTTTGGCATCACGGGCAAGGACTGGGTCCAGGAAAGCGGACATCCGGTCAAGGTTCTCTGCGATCTGGCCTACAGCAAAGCCACCAGCCTGCCCGCCCGTTGGGTCGTGGCGGTGCCGGAAGATTCCGCGATCCAAAGCGTGAAAGATTTGCAGGGCAAACGTATCGCCACCGAACTGGTCGAGACGGTCAAACGTTACCTGGCCAAGCACAACGTCACCGCCGAGATCGAATTTTCCTGGGGCGCCACGGAAGTCAAGGTTCCCGAGCTGGTCGATGCCATCGTCGATCTGACGGAAACCGGCTCCTCCCTGCGGGCCAATAACCTGCGGATCATCGACACCATCGTCGAAAGCTACCCGCAATTGATCGCCAATGAAGCGGTCTACGCCGACCCCGAGAAGCGCCGCAAATTGGAAAATCTGCAGATGCTTTTGGTCGGTGCGTTGAACGCCCGGGAAAAAGTCGGCTTGAAGATGAACGTGCCCAAGGCCGCTCTTGAAAAGCTCTCCGCCACCCTCCCCGCTTTACGCAATCCGACCGTCTCCCCGCTGGCCGATCCCGCCTGGACAGCAGTCGAAATCATCATCGATGAGCCCGTCGTGCGGGACTTGATCCCCCGGCTGAAAGAATTCGGCGCCGAGGGAATTATCGAATATCCGCTGAATAAAGTTGTCTATTAGCCAGAAGAGCTTATAACGACCAACTCCACTTTTCTTATGGGTTCAATCAAAAAACGCCGCAAAGCCAAGATCGCCAAACATAAGCGCCGCAAGCGCATGAAAGCGAATCGGCACAAGAAGCGGTTGCGTTACAAGGCCTAGTTTTTTAGGCTCATGGACGTGCCTGAAGGCAGTCCACAACATCCGCACCGCTCCACGTACGGCAGGGCTACCGCTCTGCACGGCATGCACTCGCACCGGGTTGTCAGCTTGATCCGTACCGGGTCGGTACTGCTCTGCCTTGATCTCTTCCTGAGCGCGGGGGTGGCTGCCGCAAGCTCGGGACCGCTCCCCCCTTCGACAATCCCCACAACCGCGCCCACCCTTCATCTGACCGACGAACAGGATCGAATGATGACCGGCCAGCTCAGCCCGGAGCTGGAAGCCAGGAGCCACGCCAACGCCCTTTACGCTAAAGCGATCAGCACCGATTCCACCGGTAAATCCCAGGAAGCTTTTAACCAGCTCCGCCAAGTGGCCGCGCTCGACCCTCACTTTGTCGACGCCCAGGTCAAGATCGCCAACTTCCTGCTTCAGGGAGGTCACTCCGAATCGGCCCTGGAACAACTCAAATCGGCGACGGCAGCCAATCCCGACTCGTGCGATATCGAGGCGGCACTCGGGTACACCCAACACTTGCGCGGACAAAACGATGAAGCATTCCGCTTAAGCTCCGAAGCCTTGACCAAAAATGCCGATCAAGCCATGGCCATGCAGGTCCTGCTCGAAATTGCCGGAGACCGGGATGACCTCGCTGGCGGTGTGGCCCATATCGAAGATATTCTCAAAGCCCACGCCCCCGATGTCTCAGCCTCCACCTGGCTGACACTGGGACGTCTTTACCTTGAAGTCGCGCGTGGCGACGCCCATACGCCGACGGGTGAGACCCTGCTCAAAACCCTCCTTGGGATGCAACAGCAAGCTGCTGCCAAGTCGCCTCCGGAAGTCTCCACTCTCACCCTCCTGGCCGATACCTACCGGAATTTGGGACAAAAAAATGATGCCCTGAAAACGCTGCAAGAGGCGGCCGCATTGGAGCCCTCCAACGTCGATCTCATCCTGCGTTGCGCCGATCTTGAGACCGATCTCGGCCAGAAAACCGAAGCGCTGAAAGATTATGAGGAAGCTTATGGCCTCAATCCCAACCTGGTCGGACTGCGCGAGATGCTGGGCCGTCTTTATCTCGACAATGCCAAGTTTACCGATGCAGCCCGCCTTCTGGAAGAGACCATCGCCCATTCCCCCGACGACCCCGGCCTGGAAATTGATCTGGGCGTTGCCTACGAAGAAAGCCACCAACACGGCAAAGCCCAGGCCGCCTTTCAACAGGCCTTCAATTCCCCGGCGTGCCCACCCGAGGCCTACCTCAAATTAACGGTCTTCCAGCTTTCGACCCATCGCATCAAGGAAGCGGGTGAGACCCTTATTGCCGCCGAAGGACGCTTTCCCCAATCGGCCAAAATCCAATTCTACAAGGCCATCCAGTATCGCTATGCGAAAAACTACCTTGCCGCCCTCACCTGTCTCCAGGAAGTGCAAGCCCTGGCCCCAAGCTCCGATACCAACGTCTTCGATCTCAATTATTATCTCGAAAGCGCCCTCATTTTCAATCTGGCCAACCGAAAAGACCTCATCGAACCAACCTTGCACGAAGGCCTGGCCCGGTACCCGGATAATCCGGACCTGATGAATGAATTGGCTTATTTCTGGGCCGATCAAGGCAGCCATCTTTCCGAAGCTCTCGCCTTGTGCCGACACGCGGCCCAACTCGATTCCGAAAGCGGACCGATTCAGGACACCTGCGGCTGGGTTTATTACCGGTTGGGCCAGGCAAAAGAAGCATTACCGTACTTGCAACGAGCCGCCCTTTTGACCAACAATGATCCCGTGGTTTTACAACACCTGGGAGATACCTACCTGAAACTGGGCCGCAAGCGCGAAGCCATCGTCGCCTGGCGCACCGCCCTGGGGAAAGACCCCGGCAACCACGAACTGACCCACCGGATCGACGCCAATCTGGCGCAAGCGAACAATGCTCACCTACGCTACGCGCCCAACAAGTAACCCTCATTCTTTTTCCACCCAAGCCGTCCTGAGCATCTGCTTGGGATTGTTTTGCTGGATGGGGATGGTCACGGCGAACGGCTTCACTTTTAAGGATTTTGGCCCCAACACCAAGGCCCCCATTATTTCGCCCGACCAAATCAAGGCTGTCGGTGCGTTGCTCATCGATGGCAGCACCGGCGAAGTCCTCTACGCCCGCAATCCCGACAAGCGCCTTCTGCCCGCCAGTACGACCAAGTTAATGACCGCTCTCATCGTTTACGAAAAACTTGGCGGACTCAATGGCAGCGTCACCATCACCGACGACGACACCAAGGTGGAACCGAGTTCCGTGCCCCTTATTCCGGGTGAAACCGTTTCCGTGGACAAACTTTTCCACGCCCTGCTCATCGAATCGGCCAACGACTCGGCCCGCGCGCTGGGCCGTCATGTCGCAGGCAGCACGGATGCCTTTATCGACATGATGAACCAACGGGCGCTGACGCTGGGCTGCTTCAACACCCACTTCAATAATCCCAATGGCCTGCCTGCCCCCGCAGGCACCCACTACACCACATGCGCCGATTTGATGCGTATCTTCCGGGCCGTCATCGCCCATCGTGAATTACGCGAAATTTGCAGCACCAAGGAATACGTCCTCAAGACTGCAGCGAAAACCCAGACCCTGCGTAATCACAACCGATTACTGGGATATTATCCGGGCATGGGAGCGGCCAAGACCGGCTGGACCATAGCCTCTCGCCACACGTACGCCGCCGCAGTCAAACTCAATGGACGCGAGCTTTTGCTGACGATTCTCAACAGCCCTGACAAGTGGTTCGATGCCCAGGTTTTGCTCAACTGGGGCTTTTCCCAACCCTATACGCCGTCAACGGCTGGCAAAACGGCCCCGCCCGCCGCGACCGCAGCACCCACGCCCGAACCAGCCCCGAGTGGCATGGCCTCGTCCGTAACCACGACTCCTCCCGCACCCGCCAAGAAAAAAGCCAAGCGCCATCCCGTCACGAACACGCCTTAGAAAACCACTCCGAAAGAAGCATCTGTAAGAGTCTCTTTTTTAGAATGCCGTCATCCTGAGCTTGTCGAAGGATCAGCCTCCGATAAATAGACACTTGTGGGTGAAGTATACGCTTTCTGGAAGCTGATCCTTCGACAAACTCAGGATGACGGAAGGGGGGAACTGACGGCGGTCATAGACCGCCGCTACAGGAGGCGGACATCCTACCCTGTCGTTCCCTGGGGAATTTTGACCAGAAACTGGGTCCCCTTTCCCACCGCACTTTCAAAGGAGATCGTCCCACCATGAGCGGTCACGACATTCTGCACAATCGCCATGCCAAGTCCGGTTCCGCTTCTCTTACCGTGACTGACAAACGGTTCGAATATTCGCTCCCTGACGGCATCCGGTATGCCCGGCCCGTTATCGCTCACCGCCAGATAAAAAACAGCATCCTCCGCCCAGGCTCGCAATTCGATGAGACCTCCCGGTTTTTCGCCAATAGCTTCGACGGCATTGGTCACCAAATTTTGCAGAAGACGCTGCAAACGCATTGAGTCGACCTCAATCTCGGCCGGTTCGGCCACGAACTGAAAATCAATGCCCGTGCGCTGGAAATACTCCTCATTCAATGTCTTGAATTGCTGGAGAAAAGAAGTCGTATCGGTCGAGCCAAGATGAAGCTTGGCTTCACCTCTGGAAAATTCCAAAAGCTCCATCGCCATGCCCATCAACCGGTCGCACTGAAGACGTATCCGGTCACAACAATGCGTCGTTTCCTCATCGGAATGGTTCATGTGAATCAGTTCGGCGGCCAGGCGAATGCCGGAAACAGGATTGCGCACATCGTGCATGAGCGAACTGGCCATTTCTCCCACCAGGGACAACTTTGCCTTGTTCACCACCTCGTGCATGTAACGATCGTTGGTCCGCCGCAAATGATTGAGCACGTTTTGAAAAAGACTGATGGTCAAGGCAACCGGCTCCCGGTTCAGCGCCTCCATCAAGGGTTGACGAGGAATTCTCGCGACAGAAACCATGCCATGAGCCCGGGCGCCCGTGCTGCGTCCATAGCCATCCAGCACCGCAACCTCGCCGAGAAACTCGCCTGCATGGAAACAGATCAGAATCTGCTCACGATCTCCGGCCGCCTTGACGATTTCCACCTTGCCCTCCAGCACTAGATAAACGCCGTCAGCGAGATCGCCTTCATGAAACAAGTAAGCCCCTTCCGGATAATCCTGATGGAGCAAATGGGGCATGAGGTAATCGCGACCGGCTGACGAAAATCCCTCCCAAAATCGATTGGTGCTTACATCCATAATTAACCTTACCGCCCACTCATCGATAAGTTAAGACAACTATGCCCCAGGAATGGCTCTGCGCAACGAAATGAGTTCTTGGCTCCGCGCTATGGAACACGCAAACTGGACGACGATAACCCCGTATTCACTACAAAAAGGATATTTTATGTCAAAAGCCATCATGGAAACCAGCAAGGGCACCATCAACCTCGAACTCTTCGACAACGATGCACCCGGAACCGTCGCCAATTTCACCAAGCTCGCTCAAAGCGGTTTTTACAACGGGCTTAATTTTCATCGCGTCATCAAAGACTTCATGATCCAGGGCGGTTGCCCCACCGGAACGGGTACCGGCGGCCCCGGCTGGAAAATCAAGTGCGAGATCAACAAACAAAAGCACACCCCGGGCACTCTCTCCATGGCCCATGCGGGCAAGGACACCGGCGGCAGCCAGTTCTTTATCACCCATGTTGCGACGCCCCATCTCGACGGCGTTCATACTGTCTTTGGCCGCACGCCTGACATGGCCGTGGTCAATGCCATCGAAAAGGGCGACAAGATCGTTTCGGTCAAGATTGTTGATTGATGACAAACGTGTAGCCGCCGCCGTGAGGCGGTGGCGGGAAGCCACGCTCTTACGAGCGCGGCTACAGTGATGAGCATGCGTATTCTCGCGATTGATTACGGCAGCACGCGGATCGGCCTCGCACTCAGCGATCCCACGGGAACGCTGGCGCGGCCCCTTCCCTTTTTGCCTGCGCAAACGGATGCCAAGCTCGCACGGGAAATCTCAGCCTTGGCGGAAAAAGAGCAGGTCGAGCTCTTGCTCCTCGGCCTGCCCCGCCACATGAACGGATCGCTCGGCGAAGCCGCTGCCAAAGTCCAGGCCTTTGCCGCTGCCCTTGGACAGGCCACCTCCATTCGCATCAAGCTTATCGACGAACGCCTCTCCACCCTCCAAGCCAGTCGCCAGTTACAGGAAGCAGGCAAAGACACCCGCAAGCAACGCAGCCGCATCGACAGCGAAGCCGCCTGTGTTCTTCTTCAGGGCTATCTCGACGGACAAAGCTTCTCTTTCCTGCCGCCGGACGCATGAGCTCCTCTCCCACGTCGCTCGAGTTGCGCAAGAGCAGGCCCCATCGCTTTGATCCCACGCTGCAGGGGCATCGCCTCACCGTGGCTTACCGAGGCACCCACTTTTCGGGCTGGCAACGCCAGACGGACAAGCGGACGGTTCAGGAATGTCTCGAAAAGGCATTGGAAAAAATCTGGGGCCAAAAGATCAGCCTCCAGGGTTCGGGACGGACGGATACCGGCGTCCATGCGCTCGGCCAGGTTGCCTCCTTTAACGCGCCGCGCCTGCACGCGGATACCGTCCTGCAGCGGGCGCTCAATGCCAATCTTCCCTTCGATGTACGCGTGGTGAAATGCCGTCTGGTCTCGCCCGCGTTTCACGCCCGCTTCGATGCCTTGGGGAAAACCTATCGTTACCTGATTTGGAATCATCTCGTACAGGACCCCTTTACCCTCGATACCCATTGGCACGTTCCGCGCCCTCTGGATTTACCCGCCATGCGCCGGGCGGCGCGTCTGCTGCTGGGCAAACACGATTTTGCCTCCTTCACCAGCAACCCCGGCTATGAACGGGAATCAACCATACGCACGATGCGCCGCGCTTCCATCACGCGCGAGGGGCCGGTGCTAACGTTTCATTTCACCGCCGATGGTTTTCTCTATCGCATGGTGCGGAATCTAGTGGGCGGGCTGGTCAAGGTCGGCCTGAGCAAAATCACAGCAGATGACTTCGGAAAAATCCTGCGTGCCTGTTCCCGTTCTCAAGCTCCAGCCACCGCTCCTGCCTGCGGCCTTTATCTTGTCAGCGTCAAATATCCCGTAAAATCGAAGTGACGGTTATGCCCACCGCGCATCACTTGCAAATCGTCCTGATCGAACCTGAAATCCCGCCCAACACGGGAACCATCGCCAGGTTATGCGCGGCAACCAATACCATCCTGCATTTGGTGGAACCTCTCGGTTTCAAACTCGATGACCGAGCCCTGAAACGCGCAGGCATGGATTACTGGCAGCACCTGACCTGGCGGAGCTGGCCAAGCTGGACTGCTTTGCGTGCGGCTTATCCCGAAGCGCGATTTCATTTTCTGACCACCAAGACGCGTCTTCCTTATACGAAGGCGGTTTTTCAACCAGATGATTTCCTGGTTTTTGGTCGTGAAACCAAAGGCCTGCCGGAATCCTTGCTCAGGGAAAACGCCGAGGCCTGCCTGACCATTCCCATGGAGAATCCAGAGGTGAGAAGCCTCAACCTCGCCACTGCTGCCGCCATTGTCCTCTTCGAGGCGCTGCGACAAGTTCAAGCCGAGTGACGCTTACTGCGTCATTCCGCCGAGCTGGCCATTCTGTTCCCATTGCTCCGGCTTGTTCCACGGAACGCTGGATACGGGCTGCCCATTGGCATCGACGTTACCGCCGGAGGGCGCAGTACTCGCGCTTGTGCATCCGGATTGAATCAGGACGACTGGCAAAAAAAGCAAAGCTAAACAGAAACGTCTCATGCGCCTAGTTAAGCACATTATCGCCAACTTGAATATCGGCTTTTGCATCGGGCAGAATATCGGCCACGGCGGAATTTGCCTCGGCGGACGTGACCTTGATTTTACCCAAAAAGGCCTTTCCGCGATAAATGATCAACTCACCATTGGGCACAACACCGTCGGAGAGGCCGACATTAAGAACTACGAAATTCCAAGTCCGATTAACAAAGGTGACTTTGCCGCTGATTCCGGGAGGCATCTTACCAATTGGCATCCGGTTAATGGCATCCTGCAGATCAGTGACCTGCTTGGCTGAAGCCTGCAACTGGTCCTGCACAATCTTTTGCTCACTTTCGGCTGCCGTTGCGGCGTCCTGCGCTTTTTTCAGAGCAGCCTTCGCCTCATCAGGAGTCATCCCAAGGGAGTCATTAACCGCCTTTAAATCTGCCTTGGCCTTATCGGTTGCATCATTGGCCGTCTGCACCGCAGTCTTCAAATCGTCCTGCTGTTTCTGAGCTGCCTTCAACTGATCATTAAGATCACCCATCTTGGTTTTAGCCTCAGTCAACTCGGTATTGGCGGCCTCTTTCGCCTGAGTGGCAGCATCGGCGTCTTGCTTGGCTTTTTCGGCCACTTGTTTGGCTAAGTCTCGCTCTTGCTGCGTCTGGGTTATCGTAGCTTTGTTATCGCTTAACTTAACCCATGCTTCATAAGCGCCAAATAATGACACCCCTGCTCCGGCGAGGGCGACATAAAGAAGTATTTTTCCAAATGAGGACATGTGATAAGTCAGCTAGGTCGTTGATATAAAACGGTTCGTGGAAGTCTCATAAATATGAGACCTATTGTCAATTCATTCTTACACTCCAATAATAGAAATGACATTTTTCCCTTAAAAAGGCAATAACTTCCGTAAGTTAGGCCTATTTCCAGCGTTCAGAACGATGTATCCGCTCCAGCTTTTCAGAGAAAAAGGCTTTCTCGCGCTCCAATTCTTCCCGCAACCAGTCAGGGGAAGCCGTGTTTGCTCCCAACGCTTCAACCGTCAATTTCTCCGCTTCATCGGCCGTAACCACGAGAATATCCTTGGCTACTCCAGAGGCGCCCACCAGTCGCTCGATCAAACTATCCGCCGTTTGATCTGCCGTGGCATAGCTGATCACCATATCGGTCCGCTTGCGGGCCACCGGAATGGCGGTACCCATTTTGCCATCCAGTACCAGTGTTACGCGCCAGGCAGTGGTATCGTGCAGTTGTTGCAAAATGTCAGCCAGCTCCTTGCGAGCGGCAGAACGATTGCGATCATGCAAGGCACGCAAATCGGGCCAGGCAAAAATCACGCTATGGCCGTCAACGACCAGGTAGCGCATACTCATGAGTAATCCGGGACGCAGCCCGCGACTTTACGCCTTGGCCTTGGCAGTGACTTTTGCCGTTTTGGACTTGAGTTTGACCCTCTTCTTATAATTAAGACGGCGACGACGTTTCTGAACTTTATTCGACTGTTGACCCATAAGAGAAGAGACTTGTTGCGAGAAATCGGCATTTAGTCAAGCGTAGAGGCCAAAGATCCTATGGCGGACAAACAAAACTATTGCATCGGCGTGATTGCCGACACTCATGATAAATGGATTCCCCAGCTCGCGGAGCTGTTCCAGGATGTAGATGAAATCTGGCATCTGGGCGATGTCTGCCAGGAACCAATCCTCGATGAACTGCGCGCGATCAATTCCCGGCTGACCGTCGTTCTGGGCAATAATGATTTCACCCTGGACTCACCGCTTGATCTCAACTTGAAGCGCGGAGACGAACGCTTTCATCTCGTCCACATTCTCCCCAAGCGGATATCGACCGATACGGACTGGCTTCTTTTCGGTCACACGCATCGTCCGCTGGACGAAATACATAATGGCGTCCACTTGTTCAATCCCGGTTCAGCCGGTCGGGCCAATAAGGGCGCGCCACTCAGCGTTGGCTTTCTCACCCGCGAAAAAGGCGGGAAGTTTCGCGGCAGCATTGTCCTGCTTTAATCTGCCAAGATCAATTTTTATCCTTTGCATTTCAACAGGAAAACAGGAAGTCAGGAAAATTCAGGTTCTTCAATTTCATGTATTTCATTCCTTCCTGTTTTCCTGTTAAAAACTCGTTTCTTTTGTGTAGTCTTGTTTGATGGCCACGAATCCCCTTCCCGACATCAGCACGCTCGAAATCCGCCTGGCGCAGTTGCGGAGGTTTCTTTGACCTGCCGGCACTAAAAAACCTCCTGGCCGAATATGAGGCCAAAATGGCCGATGGAAAATTTTGGGACGAACCCCAGGCCGCCCAAAAAATCATCGGTGAAGCCAATGCGATCCGCTCCAAGCTCGATCCGCTCAAGGAACTCGAGCAAAAGACTGCCGACTTAAAAACGCTGAAGGAATTGGTGGAGGAAGATGCCGGTGATCAGGCGGCCAAGGAATTTCAGGCCGACTTTAATGCGGTGGAAAAAGCATTGGGCGCGCTCGAAATGCGCGTGCTCCTCGGCGGGCCCCTTGATCGCAACAACGCCATCATCACGCTGCACGCGGGCGCAGGTGGCACGGAGGCCAACGACTGGGCCAACATGCTTCTACGGATGTACCAACGCTTCGCGGAAAAATCGGGCTACAAGACGGAAATGCTCGACATCCAATCCGGCGACCAGGCCGGTATTTCCAGCGCCACCGTCATGGTCAAAGGCGAGTTTGCCTACGGACGGCTCAAGGCTGAACTGGGTGTTCACCGTTTGGTCCGCATCTCGCCCTTCAATGCGGCGGGCAAGCGCCAGACTTCCTTCGCTTCGCTCGATGTGCTCGCCGAGATCGACGACACCATCGATATCAAGATCGAGGACAAGGACATTCGGGTCGATGTCTATCGCGCGGGCGGTCACGGCGGACAGGGCGTCAACACGACCGACTCGGCCGTGCGTATCACCCACCTTCCCAGCGGACTGGTCGTCACCTGCCAGAACGAGCGCTCGCAGATCAAGAACAAGGCCAGCGCCATGAGCGTGCTCAAGTCGCGGCTCTACGAACTGGAGATGGACAAGAAGCGCTCCGAGATGGACAAGCACTACAGCGAGAAGGGCGATATCGGTTTCGGTCACCAGATTCGCTCCTATGTTTTCCAGCCCTACCAGATGGTGAAGGACCTGCGCACCGGCGAGCAGACCAGCGATGTGCAGGGTGTGATGGATGGCGATCTCGATGCCTTCATCGAGGCTTTCCTGCGGGGCAAGAAGCGCTCGGATACCGATACGGATGAGGAATAGGCCGATCGGTTAAACGGCTTATACGGCCTATTATTTTAAGCCGGAGAGGAAAGATAAGCCGTATAAAAGTGCCTGCCAAAACTGATTTTGTGCGATAAATAGACCATGGACAAGTTAGCTGAGATCAACGCGAGCAAGGAGGCTGAGTGGAAGCGGCTGGAGCCGCATGCCGCCGAGTTGCAAAAGCAGGCGCTGTTGCGGAATGATTTCCGGCCCTTTCGCGCGGCACTGCAGCGGGGCAACGAAGTGGCCATTATCGCGGAGGTGAAGAAGGCGTCGCCGTCGGCGGGCATTATTGCGCCCGATTTCAATCCGCTTTCCCAGGCGCGCGAATATGCGCGGGGCGGAGCCCATGCCCTGAGCGTGCTGACCGATGAAAAATATTTCCACGGGCACCTGAGTTACCTGAAGCAGAATCGTGAGCAGGTCGAACTGCCGCTGCTGCGCAAGGATTTCATCGTGCACGAACTGCAGGTTTACGAGAGCGTGGTGGCGGGGGCCGATGCGATCCTGCTTATCGTGGCCAGCCTCGACGATGCGACGTTGCACGCACTCTACGAGAAAGCGAAGGCGTGCCAGCTTGATGTATTAGTCGAGGTGCACGATCTCGCCGAGATGGAGCGCGCGCTAGAGTTGGGCGCCGACATGATCGGGATCAATAATCGGAACCTCAAAACGTTCGAGGTCGATCTGGCGACGACCGAGGCGCTTTCCGAGGAAATTCCCAATGATACGGTGGCCATTAGCGAGAGCGGGATCAAAACAGGCGAGGATGTGCGCCGCGTTCGCGCCTACGGGATCAATGCCGTGCTGGTGGGCGAGACGTTGATGCGCGCAAAAAATGTGCCGGAGAAATTGGCGGAGTTGTTGTTGAAGGAATGATTTTAAAGACAGTCACTTTGAAAGCGCAAAAACATGAGACTTTTCTCCGCCTTGATATGTCTCTTGCTAGCCTGCCTAATTGGCTATTTTTCCATGACTTTAGGAGTCGACCGGCGTGGTGAAGCTTGGGCCGTTTCTGACTTTTACATTTATATTTTCGTCGTGGTTTTCGCGCTTCCATTCTGGCTCTTCCTATTTCTCCCGCTCTATTTTCTTGTTCCTTCAAAATCCATTGCTTGGCGCTGGTATATAGCCCCTATTATTGGCGTGCTTGTTGGATTTGTCGGCAGTCTCATCTTAGCTGATGGAAGATTTGATATTAGGGAGCAGCCTTTTCTGCGTATTTATTTTGCTCCCGCCATCGTTGGCTTTTTCACTTTTCTCTTGGGATTTGGATTTAAGTCGCAAATAAAATAGTTAGAGATCCTTCGACTTCGCTGCGCTTCGCTCAGGATGACAGTTTTTATATAAGGCGCTGATGCGCCTTGGCTGAACTGATCCATTGCTTTCGCTGCGTTTGGTTAGTGATGATCAACATTTTTAAAGTGCGACGGTCATAGACCGCCGCTACATTGAGGGGCATGAAACCGATTCTGCTGATTTTCGCGCTAATCCTGTTAGCCAGCCTTGGCCTGCGGGCGGATGGCACCACGGCTGCCGATGCTATTTTCAAAAGTCTTTTGGCGGCACAGGTGGCGAAGGATTACGACGCTTTCATTGCCGACGGCACCACGGAGCTGAAGGCCGCGCTGACCAAAACCCAGTTCAACGCTTCCTCTGACCTGATGATTCCCAAGCTGGCCAGCGGCTACGATCTGACCTCCCTGGGAGAATTGAACCAGCGGGGTTATCAGGTTTATCTCTATCGTCTTCGCTTCAAGAATGGGAGTGATGATATGCTCGGAACTTTGGGCCTGAAGGATGGCAAGGTGGGTGGGATTTATTTCAAATAAGGTTTTCGGTCCGAGCAAAATAGTTAGAGATCGTTGACTCGGTTCGCTCCCGCAAACCCTCGCCCTACGGGATCGCCTTCGGCGATTCCATCTTGCCCGTTCCCAACGGGCAAGATTCGACAGGCTCAGGATGACCGATTATAAGTAGAGGATGCGCGTTAAGATTTGCGGGATTACGAATTTGCCGGATGCGGAGGCCTCCATCGCGGCGGGGGCGGACGCGCTCGGGTTTATTCTTTATGCGCCGAGCAAGCGGTTCATCCCGATGGAGGACGCGATCCGGATCGTGAAGGCGTTGCCGCCGTTTGTGCAGGCCGTGGCGGTGACGGTGAATGCGTCGAAGGAATTCACCAACCTGGGCTGGAGGAAGCAACTGAAGAATTTCGGCGTGGCGCAACTGCATGGGCAGGAGTCGCCGGTGCATGCCAAGGCCGTGAGCAAGTATCTTCCGGTGATCAAAGTGTTTCCCGCCGACCAGGCGGCGACGATGACGCCGGAGAATTATGCGGTCTCGGCGTTCATGCTGGATACGCCGTCGAAAGACCACGGCGGCACGGGGCAGGTTTTCGATTGGAGCCTGGCGGTAGAGTTCAAAAAACGGACGACCAAGCCGGTGATTCTCTCGGGCGGCCTGAACCCCGAAAATGTTGCGAAGGCCATTGAAACGGTGCAACCTTATGCCGTGGACGTGAGCAGCGGGGTCGAGGTTTCCCCGGGGAAGAAAGACCACGCCAAGCTCCGCGATTTCATCCAGATATGCAAAAGGACAAGCTGCTAAAACAGGTGCCGGACGCGACGGGCCATTTCGGTCCGTATGGCGGGATGTTCGTGCCCGAGACCCTGATGGCCCCCCTGTACGAGCTGGCCGAGGAATACGAAAAGGCGAAAGCAGACAAGTCGTTTCGCAGCGAATTAAAGTTCCTGCTCGAAGAATATGCGGGCCGACCCACGCCGCTTTATCGGGCCGAGCGGATGACGCAACGTCTCGGCGGGGCAAAAATTTACCTGAAGCGGGAAGACCTGCTCCATACCGGTGCGCATAAGATCAATAATGCACTCGGCCAGGTGTTACTGGCGCGGCGCATGGGCAAGAAGCGGGTGATCGCGGAAACGGGCGCGGGTCAGCATGGCGTGGCCACGGCAACGGTCGCGGCGCGGTTCGGGCTCGAGTGCGTGGTCTACATGGGCGCAGTCGATATGGAGCGGCAGGCGCTGAATGTGACGCGGATGCGGCTGCTCGGCGCGAAGGTGGTGGCGGTGACCGCCGGTCAAAAAACGTTGAAAGAAGCGGTGAACGAGGCGATGCGCGACTGGGTGACCAATGTGCGTTCGACCCACTATATTCTCGGCTCGGCCCTCGGTTCGCATCCCTACCCGATGATGGTGCGCGATTTTCACCGCGTGATCGGCGACGAGGCGCGGCGGCAGATTCTCGAACGGGAGGAGCACCTGCCCGATGTGTTGCTCGCGTGCGTCGGCGGCGGGAGCAATGCGATTGGTCTTTTTTATCCCTTCATCGAGGACAAGCAGGTTCGCTGCATCGGCGTGGAGGCTGGCGGGCACGGGATCAAGGCCGGCGAGCACGCGGCGCGGTTCCAAGGTGGGAGCCTGGGTGTGCTGCAGGGCGCGCGGACGTTCATCCTGCAGGACAGCAACGGGCAGATCATGAATACCCATTCGATTTCGGCGGGGCTCGATTACGCGGCGGTCGGGCCGGAGCATGCCTGGTTGCGCGATGAGGGTCGCGTCGAATATACGTTCTGCACCGATGACGATGCGCTGAAGGCGTTCCGTTTCCTGAGCGAGACGGAGGGGATCATTCCCGCGATGGAGAGCGCCCACGCGATTGCCGAGGCGATGAAGCTGGCTCCGACGCTGCGGCCCGATCAGACGATGATTGTTTGTCTTTCCGGTCGCGGCGACAAGGACGTGCAGCAGGTCGCGCAGATGCTGGGGTTGTAGTTTCTCATTGTCATCCTGAGCGGAGTCGAAGGACCTCTAACTATTCCTGCTTTTCCCAAGACACCATGAGAAGTATCTCAGCATTTACCGTGTTTGGCTTTGCAATGATTTATTTCAACGTAAGACTTTTGGGAAGGTTAAGGCATCAAAACGCGACGAGCAAAATAGTTAGAGGTCCTTCGACTTCGTCCCGCGATGCGGGACTGCGCTCAGGATGACCGATTTTTTTAATAAGTCGCTGACGCGACTAAAAGACCAATGCCACCCCGTGTACTACGTTTATATTCTCACCAATAAAAATAACGCGGTGCTCTATATTGGAATAACCGGTTTTTTAGAAGGCCGCATGCACAGTCATCGCGAAAGGCTCACTGAAGGATTCACCAAACGTTATCAAGTTACGAAATTAATTTATTATGAAGATTATCCTGACCCAACGAGCGCCATTCAACGTGAAAAACAGTTGAAGGGATGGCGCAGGTCCAAGAAGGTTTCTTTGATTAACAGAATGAATCCTCGATGGATTGATCTTTTTGAACAGATGATCGAAGGGATGGATCTTACGCTTTTGGAGGGGCCTAAACGTGACGAGCAAAATAGTTAGAGGTCCTTCGACTTCGTCCCGCGATGCGGGACTGCGCTCAGGATGACCGATTTTTTAATAAGTCGCTGACGCGACCTGCCGCCGAGCCGAGGGCGGCTACCATGAGGTCATTTTTGAAGTGCGACGGTCGTGGACTGCCTCTACATTAATTACCTATGCGCAGCATGACTGGATACGGCCGGGGGACGGCGACGTTTGACGGACGGCAGATTGCCGTGGAACTGAGTTCGGTGAATCGGAAGCAGGCGGAGATTGCGTTGTCGCTGCCGCGGACGTTGATCGAGCTGGAGCCACGGGTGCGGGACGAGATCAATGCCCATATTTCGCGAGGTCGGCTGACCGTGGTGGTGGGGCTGCACATCAAGGGCGGAAAAAAGAGCGGCGCGATCAATCTGACGGCGGCGAAGGCTTATCGCGATCAACTTCAGTCGTTGCGCAAGAGTCTGAAGCTGGGCGGCGAGGTTACGCTGGACCTGGTGCTGCGCGGGCCGGGCGTGCTCGATTCGGAGGATGTGGAAATCAACAAGGACGAGGCGTGGCCCGCCCTGCAGAAGGCGCTGAAGGGTGCGCTAGATCAATTTGTAAAGATGCGCAAGCGCGAGGGGGAAGCTTTGGCCGCCGATTTACGGAGCCGCATTCTCGCGATTCAAAAGAACGTGAAGACGATCAGCGTGCTCGCGCCAAAAGTGATGGAGCACCATCGGGGTATCCTGCTGGAGCGCGCGGCCAAGGCCGGGCTGGAGATCGAGCCGTCGGATGAGCGGTTGCTGAAGGAGATCGTTTTCTTTGCCGACCGGAGCGATATTTCCGAGGAGCTGACCCGCCTGCGGAGTCATCTCGATCAATTTTTCGGTCATCTGGCGAAGGATGAGCCGGTGGGTCGGACGCTCGACTTTCTTCTCCAGGAATTGTTCCGGGAGACCAATACGATCGGCAACAAGGCGAACTTCCTGGCCATCAGCCAGATTGTCGTGGGGATGAAAACGGAGTTGGAAAAATTGCGGGAGCAGGTTCAGAATATCGAATGAACCGACCCACCTTCCGGCGCCAGGGCATTCTTTTCGTTATCTCGGCCCCATCGGGTACCGGGAAGAGCACGTTGTGCGAAAACCTGCGGTCGACGCCTGATTTCATTTATTCGGTTTCGTGCACGACGCGTCAACCGCGTCCGGGTGAAGTGGACGGGACCGATTATCATTTTCTTTCGCAGGAGGATTTTCTCAGCCGGATTCACCAGGGGGAGATGCTGGAGCATGCGCTCGTCCACGGGAATTATTACGGGACGCTGAAGTCGACGGTGAAGGAGGCGCTCACACAGGGTACCGACGTGCTGCTGGACATCGACGTGCAGGGTGCGGCGGCGATCCGCCAGACCGACGACCCGATGCTGCGCGATTCGCTGGTGGATGTTTTCATCATGCCGCCGACGCTGGAGGAGCTGGAGAAGCGGCTACGCAAACGGGGCACGGAAACTGAGCCCCAGGTGCAGCAGCGGTTGAAGACGGGGCGGGAGGAGATGAAAGTGTGGCCGGTTTATAAATATACGATTTTGAGCGGTTCGATGGAGGAGGATTTGATCAAGTTCCGGGCGATCATGCGGGCGGAGCGTTACCTGAGCCGTCGACTGGAATTGAACGATATCGCGTCCGCATAGAGGCTTACGTCGAAAGTTACTTAAATAATCCGAAAATTTGGCTTTCATCACGCGGAAAGCTTGGTAGCAGTATCCTGATGCAAATCACCGAACGAACCGAGGACGATGTACCCATCGTTTCGATTACCGGCGATATCGACCTGGAACACTCGCCCAAATTGCGGGAGTACCTGAAGCCCAAGGCGGCCCAGAAGACGCCGCGCCTGCTGCTCGATTTCGCGGGAGTGAACTATATCGATTCCTCCGGGCTGGCGACGTTGATTGAATATTTTCAGGCCGTACAGGGCTTCAAGGGCAAGCTGGCCCTGGCCTCGCTGAGTCCGCGCGTAAAGAACGTGTTCGAGATCGTGCGCCTGGAGCAAATTTTTTCCCTGCACCCCGATATTGCCTCCGCGCTGGCGGCGCTGAAGTCGTAACGGTCAGGAGAAGAGCACAATCATGCTGCTCGAGTACGCACGATTAACCTCCCAGGCTTTTGCCGGTATCTTCGCTCCTTTGCTGGGGCAGCGAAGCTGGCGTCTTTCGGCCCTGTTCAACCAGATGGTGAGCATCGGCGTGGCGTCCCTGCCGACGGTGGCGCTGGCGAATTTTCTTCTCGGCGTGGTGCTGGCCATCCAGGGCGCCGGGCAATTCGAGAAGCTGGGCGCGACGGACATGGTGGCGAATCTCGTGGCGTTTTCCATTTTGCGGGAGATCGGGCCGCTGATCACGGCGGTCATTGTCATCGGGCGTTCCGGTTCGGCCATCACGGCGGAACTGGGGACGATGAAGGTGGCGGAGGAAATCGAGGCGCTGAACGTGATGGGTATCGATCCGGTGAAGTATCTCGTGGTGCCGCGACTGCTGGCGATGATTATCATGATGCCGGTGCTGACGGTGCTGGGCGAGGGCGTGGGCCTTTTCGCCGGTTGGCTGATCAGCGTGACAAGTCTCCATCTCGATCCGATTTTTTACGTCAATAATTCCATCGATGCAGTGGAGCAGAAGGATCTTTTCAACGGGCTGTTCAAGTCGCTCATGTTCGGTTGCGTGGTGGGCACCGTGGGCTGCTTTTACGGCATCCAGGTGGAGGGCGGGGCGGAAGGCGTCGGCAAGGCCACGACCAAGTCGGTGGTGACGTCGCTGACGTCGATGTTGTTCATGGACGCGATACTCACCGCCCTTATTTACTTTGTCTGAGTCACTGACTATGAGCGAAGCCAAACATAATTCTCCCTACGCGCTGGAAGTTCGCGGCCTGAGCCGGAGCTTCGGTTCGCGCAAGATTCTCGCGGACGTGAATTTTAAGCTCAAGCACGGCGAAATTCTCATCATCATGGGCGGCAGCGGCTGCGGCAAGAGTACGTTACTGCGTCATATCATCGGTTCGCTGAAGCCGGATACGGGCGAGATTTACATCGATGGAACGGAGATCACCAAGCTGAACGACCGGGAATTATCCAAGGTGCGCAAGAGCTTCGGGATGCTGTTCCAGACCGGGGCGCTTTTCAATTCCCTGACGGTGGGCGAGAATGTGGCGTTGCCGATCCTGGAGTCGAGCGACGTTTCCTCGATCATTGCCGATCTGGTGGTGAAGCTGAAGCTGGAGCTGGTGGGGCTGACCGGTTTCGAGCATCTCAAGCCCGCGCAGATTTCGGGCGGCATGAAGAAGCGGGTGGCGATGGCGCGCGCCCTGGCGCTCGATCCCACCCTGCTTTTCTGCGATGAGCCGACCGCGGGGCTCGATCCGGTGATGACGGCGGTGATCGATACATTGACGGTCGACCTGACCAAGAAGCTGGGTATTTCCGCCGTGGTGGTGACACACGATATGACCAGCGCCTTCCGGATCGCGACGCAGATGATTTTCCTTTTCGAGGGACGCGTGATTGCCGCCGGGACGCCGGACCAGATCAAAAACAATCCCGATCCGATTTTGCAACAGTTCATCAACGGTTACGCGGACGGGCCGATCCCGCTGAAGCTTTCCAAGGACGACTATCTCAAACGCCTGATGCAGGCTTAGAACCCACCCCATCGCCATCGCTGCCATGAAAGAAACCAGCACCAACGCCACCATTGCCGTTACCTCCATTGTCGCCGCGCTGCTCATGATACTGGCCCTTAGTTTCGCCATTGGGAAATGGTCGGTGGGCGGCTCGCATTACAGTCTTGTCGTTAAATTTCCGAATGCCGCCGGCATCAACCCGAACAGTGCGGTCAAGTTCGCCGGGGCAAAAATCGGACGAGTGCAGGCGGTCCGGCTTATTCCGCGCAAGGACCAGACGCAAGACCCGGTGACGAGGCAATTCAACTGCGTGGATGTCGTGATCGAGGTCGATAATGAGGTCGAGGTGGGAGAGGATGTCAGCGCGACGATCAAGCAGGACGGTATCGGTCTCTCCGCCAAATATATTTTGCTTACGCCAGGACCGAACCACGATAGCAAGGCCCTGGCCGACGGAGCGGTTTTACAAGGCGAGATGCCCTTTGATATGGCCGACCTGGCCCAACCCGCAGGCGATGTGTTGACCCAGGCCAAATCGATCCTGACGAGTCTGCAGCCCGCAGTGATGCGTCTGGACAAGCTGAGCGAAAAGCTGGATCCGATGGTGACTCACGCCGATCACTTTTTGCAGGATGGCGATAGCGTGATGGCAAACCTGGGGAGCGCGGAAAGCAAGGAGCGCATCAACAATCTGCTGGCCAGCCTTCGCGTCAGTTCCGAGAACCTGAAAGTGGTGACCTCCAATGCGAAGGCACTGACGGGAACCCTGGCGGAAAAGCCGTGGCGCGTTTTTTGGGGCGGTTCAACAATCAAGCCGCCGCCGGAATCGCAGGTGTTGCAATCGGACCAGGTGATTCCACTCAAGCCGGAAGTTGACGTGAATGCCGCATCGCCGCCCGCAGCCAATGCGACATCGGCAAAAAAGAAGACGCCAACCCCTCCCCCGGCCAAGCCAGCTCCGCAGATTAATTAGGCGCTCCGAGAGCAGCTAAAGATTATTAATCTGGTCCTTGGAGTTTTCCGAGAGGTCCATCCCCTTGGCGATGGTGGATAAGGTGGCAGGCATTTTTTTGACCACCATGGGTTCCGGCTGTCCGGCGAAATATAATTCAATCGATTGCGGCCCCACGACGATGCTCGCAACGTGGTCGAAATTGATGCAAGCGGTCTTGCCATCTTCGGTCGGGAAAATATAAAAGCGCACAGCCGGAATCATGGACTACGCCCGACCTTTGGCAAGAATTGTGGTCTACAGCGCGGGGCACCGAACAGAATAGTGAGAGATCCATCGACAACGCCGAGGCAAGCTCGGCTGCTCAGGATGACGGATTATTTAGCAGAATGACTTTTGCTAAGATCGGCAATCCGGCTCTAATTCGTCGGGCTGAATTCCCGCAGGCGCCCGGTCACGGCGAGCTTGATCCATTGCCAACGTTTATTAATGGGCAAACTCGGTTTGAAGAGAGGTTCGAAGCCGGTCAAGTCCTGGGCCTGGACGGATTGACTGACCCGGGCAAAGGCATCATTGCATTCCTGGGAAATGCGCCCGTCCGTCCGTTCGATGGCCGGAAAAGGGACACCGACTTCAATCAGGACGTTGGGGCGATCTTCGCGGAAAAACTCATAGCGCATGGCCACCGGCACAAGGAACGCATGCGGGGCGTTCTTGGCGAGGAAGTCGGTTCCCGGCTTGATCTCAATGGGTTCATTGGGACGACAAATCTGTCCCTGGGGAAAAATCCAGATGGCCGTGTCTTTCAATTGGAGGAGGCGCTGGGCATAGCGAAGGGCCACTGCAGAACGGAGCGGGTTGCTGAGGTCGACGGAAAAGGCCCCGAGCCAGGTGAAGAAGCGGTAATGCTTGAGCTGCTTCTCCTCCATCATGCAGTAAACGGCCTTGTGCGGCATCTGGCGGGTGAGGAGATAAATGATCAGCGCGTCCCACCAGTTGGTGTGGTTGCAAAAAAGGATCACCGGGCGATCCGGCGGCAAGTTGCGCATGCGTTCCAATCCGCGCCCCGCGATGGTGTGAAAAGCCCTGCGAGCCAACCTTCGAAAATAGACAAAGAGCAACGCATCGAGGATGTCGTTTTTATTCGCAGCAATCACAGATTTATCTTAGCCGAAAGAGCTACGATTTCCACGCTTTTAGAGCCAGCCAGAGCTTGCGAATGAAGGAAACTCTTACGCGGCCCCGGTAAACTTCGTATTCGACGCGTTCGATTTCATCCAGGATTGCACCGTAAATCGTGCTCATCAGGCGCGCGCAAAAACGGGACCCATCGTTGGGCAGCGCGGCGATTCCCACTTCCGCATAACTGTAGTAAGAGCGGGCCCGTCCGATTTGAAAACGCATCATGGCGCGAAACGAGCCGCTCATGCGATGGGCGGCGATGTCGTCGGCATTGAGACCGAATTTCTCCAACTCGACCAAGGGCAGGTAAAGCCGGTCACGTTCCCAGTCCTCGCGGATATCACGCAGGATGTTGGTCAGTTGCATGGCGGTGCCGAGATCGCGCGCAGGTTTCAATAATTCAGGAGCGGGCTCGGTCAAGACGTGAACCATGATCAAACCCACCACCGAGGCAACGTGATAACAGTAGCGGTCCAGTTCGTCCCAGGTCTCGAACCGCACCTGGCCACGATCCATGGCAACACCGGCGAGGAGATCGGAAAAATAATTGATGGGAATGGAGCGACGCCGGATGGTTTCGCGAAAGGCGGGCAGCCACGGCAGGGGCGAGGTCCCCTCACCCGGCGCATAAGCGGCCTCTAAAATACGTTGGAGTCCGGCAAAGGCGGCCTGGCGTGCGCTTTCATCCGGTGCGAGATCGACCTGGTCGTCGACGTAACGGCAAAAAGCGTAGACGGCATAGGCGTCGATGCGCTTTTGTTCCGGCAGGACGTGGGACGCGAAGTAGAAGGTCTTGGCGTGATGCCGGGTCATGCCTCGGCAAATTTCGCGCGACGCAGAAAGGGAAGCAGTATCGGCCATGGTTTTTTGGGAGGGAAACAAGAAAACGCGTAACGAGGGCGCGTCTTACTGTGTCCCGGTGTGCTGCGTCTGCTGCCGTACGAGGGAAAAGGCTTCCCGCAAGCCCTCGCACTGGGCGGGAGTGAAGGAAGAATGTTTCAGGGTGGTTTCGACCTGCTGGAAGAGGGCTTCCATTCTTTGCGAGAGAAGTCCGACCGCGCCCGATTTGTCGATGAGTTCCTCGATCTTGCTGACCGAGGCGTCATTCGACGCGCGCGTGCTGAGGCAGAGTTGGAGAAAGCTGCGGTCGAGATTGTTCAAGTGATCGTAAGCCACGCGCAAGAGGAGCGTTTTTTTACCTTCGAGGATGTCGGTTTGGCGCAGGCGATCGACGCCCTTGAATTTGTGGTACTCGATGAGGTCGTTCTGGATCTGGAAAGCGAGGCCGACCGGTTCGATCAATTCGGCCAGTTCGCGCAAAAGGTCTTCGCTCGCCCCGGCAAACAACGCGCCCAGAACGAGCGGGGCCTCAAAGGTGTATCGGGTGGTTTTCAGCGTGTACATGCGGGCGATGTCGGCTTCCGTCACGCGGGCAATGTCGCGGGTGCCGAGCAGGATGTCGTAAACCTCCCCGACGCCCGTGTCGGAGATGTAGCGCAGAAAATGAGACAGCGCGGCGTCGCGCAAGGGCGGAGCAAAATCGGTGGAGCGGATCGTGTCGACCGCCATGGCAAAGAGCATGTCACCGACAACCATGGCGACGTTGCCGCCGATCCGGGCCGCGCCGTCGATCTTGCCCAGGCGTTCCTCGACCAGCTTGTGGAAAGTGGGCAGGCCGCGACGGCGTTCGGATTGGTCGATGACGTCGTCATGCACGAGGATGAAGGCGTGGAGGAGTTCCAGGGACAGGGCCGCCCGCAAAAGGGAGGTATCCTCAAAAGGGCGGTCGCCGCCGAAGATGCGGTAGGAACCGAGCATCAACATCGGGCGAATGCGTTTGCCGCGCCGTCCCACAAATTCGGTCATGTCGAGGTACAGCGGCTCGAACAATTCGCCGTAACTGTAACGCTCCTGGTTTTCCTGGAAAAAACGGGCCAGAAAATTCTCAAAAGACGCGGGCGCCTGCTGGAGTTCAGCGCGAAGAGTGGAGGCAGGCGAGTTCATGAGAGCGGCACAGGCTAGTCGAAAAGGCTGCCGGAGGCAAATGCTGATGTCCGGGCTGATATCCTGGCCACAGCCGATGGCGGCGCGGTGAAAAAAACTAAAGCGGATGGGATTTCATTCCCCGCCGCTTGAAGTCACACGACCAACTAGGTCGCGTGCACGTTGCGATGAACGGCATGGCCATTTTGATGAGTGGAGGAGGCATGCCCATTCCGGTCAGCCGAGTAATTCACCGAGGAGCGGGAGCCGAGATAATCGAGTATCCTGGCCAGCTCGGCGCGCATCTGAAGACGCGGAACGATGCGGTCCACAAGGCCTCGTTCGAGAAGAAATTCGGCGGTCTGGAAGCCCTTGGGCAAATCCTGGCGGGTGGTTTCCTTGAGGACGCGGGCCCCGGCAAAACCGATCATGGCCTTGGGTTCGGCAATGATGAGATCGCCCAACGATGCGAAGCTGGCGGTGACGCCGCCCATGGTCGGATGGGTCAAAATCGAGATGAAGGGGAGCCGGGCAGCGGCGTGGCGCTGGAGAGCGCCGCTGGTCTTGGCCATCTGCATGAGGCTGAACATGCCTTCGTGCATGCGGGCGCCGCCGGACGCGGAGAAGATGAGAACGGGCACTTGCTGCGCGGTCGCGCGTTCGATGGCCCGGGTGATTTTTTCTCCGACCACGGAACCCATGGAGCCGCCGAGAAAATTAAACTCCATGACGGCCACGGATACCGGGCGCTCTTCAATTCGGCCCAGGCCGCAGACGACGCCTTCCTGAAGGCCGGTTTTCTTTTGGTACTTCTTGAGCTGTTCCGAATAGCTGGTCGTGCCGGTGAATTTGAGGACATCGACGGGGGAAACACCCGCGTCATGCTCCTGCCAGGAACCTTCGTCGAGGAGGTGGTGCAGCCTCTGCAGCGCCGTGATGTTGAAGTGGTGTCCGCAGTCCTTGCAGACCATCTGCTGGGCTTCGAGTTCCTTGTTGAAAACGTAGGCGCTGCATTCCGGGCACTTCGTCCACAACCCCTCGGGCATTTCCTTTTTGCGGGTGGGCGTTTTCCCATAATCGGGTTTGGGGAAGACGCTGGCGGAAGTGGGGTTGGATTGGGTCATAGATTTGAGATGGATAGTCGGACTCAACTCCGTGCGATGGTCAGTACCGCCAGTCGGCCCGCCCCGGCCTGGGTCAGGGCTTGAGCGCAGGCGTTGGTGGTAGCGCCTGTCGTAAAGACATCGTCTATTAATAGCAAATTTCGGCCCTTGACGTCAAATCCAGGTTTTTTATGAAAGGCTCCTTCCATGTTTTCCCAACGCGCTGCCCGCTCTAGATTTGTTTGCGAAGGCGCCTCCCGATAACGATAAAGGCAGTCTAAAACGGGTAATTTTCGCTTTTTACCAAGGCCACGGGCCATTTCTCTGGCCTGATTAAAACCACGTTCTCGCCGCCGCCGATGGTAGAGGGGAACTGGCACCAGCGCATGCCACTCCCCTGCCCCTACATAGAGGTCAAATACCTCGGCCAACCATTCAACGAGGCGCGAATAGTGGTAGTATTCGTCCCGATATTTGAACCCGATAATCGCATCAAGTACTTCGCCTTCGGTGCGGTAACCGGCCCGCGCCCATTCGAAGTGCCAGACGCGATCAATGCAATTAGGACAAAGAAAGCTTGGGCCGTGATTTTCGAGGCTGGGATAGGGATAGCCACACTGCTGGCAAAAGGGCTGCTCGATCCGCACGGCTTCCGCCGCGTGACTCTCTGGCCATGGAAAGGCCAGATTCAGCGCGCATTCTCCCCAGCCTCGGGCTCGATCAAGTGTGGTTGATAAAAGCGCCATAACCATAAACCGAGCAAAATCAATACCACTGCCGTCAAGGGGCTGGAAAGAATATCCGTTCCCAGATAGTCGAGATTGGGCTGCTCAAAAGGCCGGGTAAAACCGGTGAAAAGGAGCAGGGCCAGGATCAGACCGCTATGCAGTCCCGCGTTCAACCAGAGCGAGCCGGAGCGCAAAAAGAGGCCTCCAAGAATCAGGCCAAGCAGAAAGAGGTTTAGCCCTTTTCCTCCCAAAAACTCGCCATGGAAGATGGGCATGAAGGCCGCCCCCACCGCGCTGACGCCGCTCCAGAGATGGACGGGCTGGTGGTCGAGTTCCACTGGAATTTTCACAAAATGGGCCAGCATGAAAATCACCGCAGCGGTAATCCAGCCCCAGCGCCAGCCGAGGCTCCGCACCAATTCGCCCTGGATGAATCCGCGGAAGATCGTTTCTTCCAAAAGCGGAACCAGCAGAGCCGCGATGATCGCCGTCAAGATGCGCAAAGCCGCGTCGTGCCAGCTCAGGTGAACATTCGTAAATCCTATCCCGGCCAGATTGAAACCGATGATCGCCTGGGACGTGACCGTCGCAAAAAGATACCCAAAGAGAACCTTCTTCCAGGCGGAGTCATCGAGGGGCCAGAGTTTTTCCAGGGAAATTCGTGAGCGAAATAAAATCAGGGCCGTTACCGCCGAGATGAGTAACGCGCGATCCATTGCCCGATGAAAAGGGATATGCGCAAATGCCATCCCCAGGTAGAGGAGCGGCCCGAGAATCATCGCACCAAGAAAGAGGGCCAGGAAAAAAACGACGAGGCTGAATCTTGAGGGGGTGAACATACCGTTATGGAGTAATCGCCCCGAGGTTGCACCCCTTTGTCATCCTGAGCGAAGCGCACGCTCGCGTATCGCGAAGTCGAAGGATCAGTTCTGCCCTTCTGAAAAAAACAACCGAACTGATCCCTCGACAAGCTCGGGATGACGGGTTCGTTAGACGCACCAAACTGGAAGCGGCCCGCAGGACTTGATCTTTCATCTCAAGGGCGACAATATGTTTTTTCCCACCGTACCCAAGCACGAAGATGAAATTGATTCCGCTGGAATTTGAAAAACCCATTGTTGAACTCGAGAAAAAGATCGAGGGGCTCAAAGTCCATGCCCAGGAACATGCCGCCGGGGCCATTCCGGAAATCGAGGCACTAAAGGCGCGCCTGAAGGAATTGCGCCACGAGACCTACTCGAATCTCAATCCCTGGCAGCGGGTGCAAATCGTGCGGCATCCCGCCCGGCCCTACACCCTTGATTATCTCAAACTGATCGCGACCGACTTTACGGAGATGAGCGGCGACCGCTGCTTTGGCAACGACCGTGCGCTCGTCGGCGGCTTCGCGCAGATCGGCGAGGAACGGGTGATGATCGTTGGCCATCAAAAAGGCCACGATACCAAGCAGAATATCCGGCATAACTTCGGTCTGGCCCATCCCGAAGGCTATCGCAAGGCGCTCCGCCTGATGCGTCTGGCCGACAAATTTGGGCTGCCCATTGTGTGCTTCATCGATACGCCGGGGGCCTACCCCGGGGTTGCTTCGGAAGAGCGCCACATCGCCGAGGCCATCGCGGTGAACCTGCGCGAGATGTTCAGCCTCAGCGTGCCGATTGTGGCCGTTGTCCTGGGCGAAGGCGGCAGCGGCGGCGCGTTGGGTATCGGGATTGCGGACCGCGTCCTGATCATGGAAAACGCCTACTACTCGGTTATTTCACCTGAAGGTTGCGCGGCAATTCTCTGGAAAAATCAAGCCGAGGCGCCCAAAGCGGCAGCGGCGTTGAAAATGACCGCGCCTGATTTGCTCCCCCTCAAACTGGTGGATGAAATCATTCCCGAGCCTGCCGGTGGGGCCCATCACTCCTGGGAAACGTCCGCCGAATCGGTGAAGTCCGTTTTGCTTCGCCATCTCGCCGAGTTGAAAAAACTCAACGAGACCGAATTGAAGGACAAACGGTACGCCAAATTCCGCGCCTTCGGTGAATTCGCGGAAACGGCGGTCTAAAGATTTCTGCCTTCTGTCATCCTGAGCTCGTCGAAGGATCAGCCCCCGGTAAACTTACACTTCCAAAATACAGTGGACGTTTTCTGGAAGCTGATCCTTCGACAAGCTCGGGATGACTGACTTTAGTATGCTTTCCTAAACTCCGATGTCTGATGAAATCTTCATGCGGCGGGCACTCGACCTGGCCCGTGCCGCGCGTACGCGCGATGAGGTTCCCGTGGGCGCCGTGCTGGTGCGCGATGGTGCGATCCTGACCGAGGCGGGCAACGAAGTGGAAACACGGCAGGATGCCACGGCGCATGCGGAGATGCTGGCCATCGCCGAAGCGCAATCGCTGTTGAAAACCTGGCGACTTAACGGCACGACACTCTATGTGACGAAGGAGCCCTGCCCGATGTGCGCGGGTGCATTGGCCCACGTGCGGGTCGACCGGATTGTCTTCGGTGTCGGCGATCCCAAAGCGGGCGCATGCGGCGGCGCTTTCCAGCTTTTCGATTTACCGGGATTGAATCACCGCTGTGAGATCACGCCGGGCGTGCTGGCCGCCGAATCACTCGGACTGCTTCAGGATTTTTTTCGCGAACGTCGTAACCCGTCATCCTGAGCAGAGTCCCGCATGGCGGGACGAAGTCGAAAGATCAGCCACCAAAAAATAATCGAGCATGCAGTGGAGGCTGATCCCTCGACAAGCTCGGGATGACGATGGTCTTTAAGACCAAGGTTTTTTCAATAAACTCCTAGGCTTCACCTTCCGGCATACTATCCACCTCTTCCGAGACATAATCGGATTGAGCCGAGGCCAGCTTGACCAGCTCAATCGAAGCGAAGGGGCCTTCCTGCACGACGCCGATCTGCTTGAGGCGGATCAATTCGAGCACAGCCAGGAAAGTCACGACGATCTCGGTGCGGCTGGCGCCTGAGACGAAAAGCGTTTCGAAGGCCACGCGGCTGTGCTGCGTCATCTCGCTCAAAATGAACTGGATTTTGTCGCTGACGGTGAAGCGGTCTTCGAAGATGTCGCGCAGGTCTTCATCCTGATTGGCACGCGCGAGAATTTTCTGAAAAACAGCGAGCAGATCGAAAAGCCCGACCTTGTCGAAGGGCAGGCTGCCATCCACGGCCAGGTCGGGTTTGAAACTGCCGCCTCGGCTGTGAATATTTTCCTGCCGGGTCAGTGATTGCTGAAGTTCAAAGGCGGCGTCCTTGTACTTTTTGTATTCAACGAGCTGCCGGATCAGTTCCCAGCGGGGATCGTCCTCGTCAGCCTCGTCTTCGGGCGGGCGTTGGTCATGCGGCAAAATGACGCGGCTCTTGATGTAGAGCAGTGTGGCGGCAACCACGAGATATTCCCCGGCCACCTCAAGATCGAGCATCTTGATCAGGCGCAAGTATTCGAGATAACGGCTGGTGATGCGCTCGATGGGGATGTCGTAGATATCGAGCTCGTCCTTCTTGATCAGATAAAGCAGGAGATCGAGCGGCCCCTCGAAGACGGGCAACTTGACGTGGGTGAGATCTTTTGCGTCCAACTCGGTGGACATCATTTCATCGGAACTCATGAGGAAAGTCCTGTGGCTTGGCGCGCTTTTTCGATGATGGGGGCAGCCAGGGCGCGGGCGCGCTGGGCACCGTCGCGCAAGACGGCTTCCACTTCGTCAGGATGGGCCTGGTAATGGCGGAATTTTTCCTGAAAGGGTTGGAACCGCTCCTGGATTTCGGTCAGGAGTTTTTTCTTCAAATCGCCATAGCCTGTACCGGAAGTCGCGGCCAACGCGACAAAGTTTTTATATTCATCGGGACTTACGGCCTGCATGAGTTGCCCCAGGACGCTGCCTTCGATTTGCTTGGGTTGGTCGATCGGCGTCGAATCCGTTTTTATTCCCATTACCGGTTTCTTGATTTCCTTCTCGTCACCAAAGAGGGGAATGGTGTTGCCGTATGACTTCGACATCTTGCGGCCATCGATACCCGGCACAATGGCAGTGGCTTCGCGGATGAGCGGTTCCGGCAGTTTGAAGACGGGGCCAAAACGGTCGTTGAATTTCTGCGCGATATCGCGGGCGATTTCGAGGTGCTGTTTCTGGTCCTTGCCGACCGGTACGATATCCGAATGGTAGAGTAAAATATCGGCAGCCATGAGCACAGGATAGGCAAACAGGCCATGGCTCGTTTCCGCCCCCTGGGCGATCTTGTCCTTGTAGCTGTGGGCACGCTCAAGGAGGCCCATCGGCGTGACAACGGAAAGAAGCCAGGCCAGTTCGTGCACCTGGGGGACTTCGCTCTGGCGAAAAAGAATCGTGCGCTGGGGATCGAGACCGCAAGCGAGAAATCCAGCGGCAACCTCAAAAACGTAGCGCCGCAGCTCGTCCGCCTTGGTGACGGAGGTGAGCGCATGGTAGTCGGCGATGAAATAGACCGCTTGTCCCTGGTCCTGCATGACGATGGCGGGCTGCATCGCGCCAAAATAATTGCCGAGATGCAAGGCGCCCGATGGCTGAATCCCGGTAAGAATAATCTTCATAACGTGGACAGGAAGATTAGCAGGTAACGGCGGAGGAAAGAAAGCCCGTCGCTTATCTTTGAGCGTAAAACAATGTCCCGCCTTTGGCCGCCGAAACGTTAACGTTTCATCGGAGGCGGTTCGAGGCGGGCCGTTGCGGCCAACCGTCCGGTCGCACGCTGTAAAGCCGCCGTATTGGCCTTCTCGATCTTGCGCACATCCTGGGAATGACACAAATCCATGAGGTAATTGGGCGTCGATTGTTCGATGGTGCGCTTGGGGAAATTGGTCTCGTGGTGAAAATAGAAAAAGAGACTTTCGCCATGAATCTGGCGGGTGAGCAATTCCCCCAAATTTTCCCCTTCGGAAACGTGAGTGATTTCGCCTTCCTGGAAATAAAGCCGCGGGCCGGGTCTTTGGCCCAATTCCAAAAGTAAAAGCCCCGACTGCTTCTCCTGATGGAGAAATTGAACGAGGGTGATAAGCGCAAATTCGTTCAAACCACCAAAAAATTTGAGCCGGCGATCCAGCGTGCGCGACATCTTGGGCATCGCAATCGAACGGGTATCACCGGTGGCGTCGGGTAGCTCACGACTGATGACCATCTCATGGCTGGTGATCTGAATCTTATCATTAAAGCCCACCGTGCCACGATCAACCCGCTCGCCATTAACGTAGGTGCCGTGAGTGCTGGCCAGATCAACCACCAAGAACTCGGTGCCCGAATATTTCAGCACCGCATGTTCACGACTGACCTTGTAGTCGTCCAAAACGATGTCATTTGTTTCCAGGCGCCCGATATTCAAGACTGAATTCGGTGCAACCTCGTAAACCACCTCATTATCAAGGATAAGATAGGCGGCTGTACTCTCTTGTTCAGTGGTCTTTTCCACAATGACGATCTTAATTATTCAAGACCAGTAATTGTACGTGGTCAAGATAGAAGCTTGGATTAAAGGAATTTTATGCCGTTCCTGGACTGGTTTTTTTGGAACCAGTCCGGGTTTCAGCCGAATAAAGGCACTGCCTAGGTTAGCGCGTAGCCGCTTCCGCCTCGGGAGCGCGGAGCTTGGGAAGAAGATCGAGCGACTCGTCCTTCTCGGGCGAAATGAGGGGTTCGCCCACTTGTTCGCCCAGCTCAACCAGTTTCAACGAGCGATGCGCGTTGAATCCGGTACCAGCAGGGATCAAGTGACCCATGATCACGTTTTCCTTGAAGCCGCGTAACTTGTCCACCTTGCCCAGTGTGGCCGCATCGGTCAGAACACGCGTGGTGTCCTGGAAGCTGGCCGCGGAGATGAAGCTTTCCGTTTCGAGCGAGGCCTTGGTGATGCCCAAGAGAACCGGCGTGGCTTCGGCGGGCTTACCACCCTTGGCTTCCACCTGACGGTTTTCTTCCTCGAACATGAGACGGTCGATCTGTTCGCCCCAGAGGAAGCTGGTGTCGCCCGGCTCGGTGATCTTCACCTTGCGGAGCATCTGGCGGACAATAATTTCAATGTGCTTGTCGTTGATTTCAACGCCCTGGAGGCGGTAAACCTCCTGAACTTCGTTGACGAGGTATTCCTGCAAGTCCTGCGGTCCACAAACTTCGAGCACTTCGTGCGGAACGACCGGTCCTTCGGTGAGCTGTTGCCCCTTCTTGACCAAGTCGCCCTTGTAGACGATGAGATGCTTGGAAAGCGGGATGAGATGCTCTTCTTCCGTGCCCGTGGAGGGATCGCGGATGATGAGCTTCTTTTTGCCGCGGATATTGCCACCGATTTCGATGACGCCATCGATCTTGGCGATTTCCGCCGCGTCCTTCGGACGACGCGCTTCAAAGAGTTCCGCCACGCGGGGGAGACCACCGGTGATGTCCTTGGTCTTGGCCACCTTGCGGGGAGTTTTGGCCAGACGTTGTCCGGCCTGGACTTTCTGCTCTTGCTTCACTTCGATGTGCGCTCCCGCCGGGATGCTGTAGGAAGCAATGACGTCCTTGTGATCGCCGATGATGACGATCTGAGGATGGAGGTCTTCCTTGTGCTCGATGATGACGGTGCCGACCTGCTTGGTGGCTTCGTCCAACTCGCGCTTCATGGTGACGCCCTCGATGATGTCGCGAAATTCGACCTTACCGGCTTTTTCGGTCAGGATCGAAACGTTGTAGGGATCCCACTGCACAAAGGTCTCGCCCTTTTTCACCTTGCCGCCGTCAGCGACGGAGATGACCGAACCAATGACCACGGTGTAGCGTTCCAGTTCGCGGCCATCTTCAGCATGGATGCTGATGGAGCCGTTCTTGTTCAGGACGATGTGATTGTTATCGAGCGATTTGACCGTGCGCAGGTCGGTGTATTGCACCGTACCTTCGTTCTTGGCCTTGATCTGCGGTTGCTTGAAGACCTGCGAGGCCGTGCCACCGACGTGGAACGTACGCATGGTCAACTGAGTGCCGGGTTCGCCGATCGACTGCGCGGCAATGACGCCGACCGCCTCGCCGAGCTTGGCCAGTTCGTTGGAGGCAAGCATGATGCCGTAGCACTTCGAGCAGACGCCGCGACGCGTTTCGCAGGTCAGCACGGAGCGAATTTTCACGCGCTCGGTTCCGATGCGATCAATCGCTGCGGCCTTGTGTTCGTCAATCACGTCGCCTGATTCGACGATCGGCTTGCGGACGACAGGGTCCTTGATGTCTTCGCAGGAAACGCGGCCAACGATACGCTCGGTGAGCTTCACGATTTCGTCTTCACCTTCCATGATCGACTTGACCCAGATGCCGTTGACGGTTCCGCAATCTTCCTCGTTGATGATGACGTCCTGCGCCACGTCGTGGAGCTTGCGCGTCATGTAGCCGGAGTCGGCGGTCTTCAACGCGGTATCGGCGAGACCCTTGCGGGCGCCGTGCGTGGAGATGAAGTATTCCTGGACGGAGAGACCTTCGCGGAAATTCGAGACAATCGGGCGCTCGATGATTTCGCCGGAAGGGCGGGCCATGAGACCGCGCATACCGGCGAGCTGACGCACCTGGTTCTTGTTACCACGCGCACCGGAATCGGCCATGATGAACACAGGGTTGAACTCCGCCCGGCCATGATTGTGCTCGAGAGTACGCATCATGACGGAGGAGATTTCTTCCGTGGCCTGGGTCCAGACGTCGACGATCTTGTTGTAGCGTTCGCCGTCGGTGATGGCACCGGAGCGATACTGCTTTTCGACAATCGCAATGGAGTTGTAGGCGTTGGTGATCACCTTCGCCTTGTCCGAAGGAATGATCATGTCATCGATACCGATGGAGACGCCCGACTTGGTCGCTTCGGCGAAGCTGAGTTCTTTCATCCGGTCGAGGGCATCAACAGTCGGCTGATGGCCGCAAACCTGGTAGCAACGCAGGATGATTTCACCGAGCTGCTTCTTGCCCGCGGTGCGGTTGTAGAAGCCGATGCCCTTGGGCCAGATCGTATTGAAAAGCGCGCGACCGGCGGTTGTTTCGATGAGCTTCTTGTCCGCGTCGCCAAAAATGGTCTTCTGACCAAAGTCGGGATTGCGCAACAGAATTGTCTGGTGCGTGCTGACGATCTTTTCCTGGTGAGCGAAGAGCACTTCGTCCGTGTCGGCAAAGATGATGAGACGCTTTTTCTCGTCGCCCTTGTTGGCTTTTTCGGCCTTTTCCATCTTCTCCTTGCGGGAAGGCTGGGTGAGGTAGTAGCAGCCGAGGGTGATGTCCTGGTTGAGCGTCGTGATCGGCTTGCCGCTGGAGGGCGAGAAGATGTTCTGCGGCGCCATCATGAGGAGGCGCGCTTCGAGCTGCGCTTCCGCCGAGAGCGGGACGTGAACGGCCATCTGATCGCCGTCAAAGTCCGCATTATAAGCGGTACAAACGAGCGGGTGAACGCGGATGGCTTCGCCTTCGATGAGCACGGGCTCGAAAGCCTGGATGGAGAGACGGTGCAGCGTGGGGGCGCGATTGAGGAGCACGGGATGGCCCTTGGTGACTTCCTCGAGGATGTCCCACACGACCGATTCCTGGCGCTCGATCATCTTCTTGGCCGAGCGCACGGTATGCACATGGCCGAGTTCCTTGAGGCGGCGAATGATGAACGGCTCGAACAGCACGAGCGCCATTTTCTTGGGCAGACCGCACTGGTTGAGTTTCAATTCGGGCCCAATGACGATGACGGAACGGCCCGAGTAATCGACGCGTTTGCCGAGCAAGTTCATGCGGAAACGGCCGCTCTTGCCCTTGAGCATGTCGGAAAGGGACTTGAGCGGACGGTTGCCCGCGCCGGTGACGGCACGACCATGGCGGCCGTTGTCGAAGAGCGCGTCGACCGCTTCCTGGAGCATGCGCTTTTCGTTGCGGATGATGACGTCGGGCGTCTTCAACTGGAGAAGATTGCGCAGACGGTTGTTGCGGTTGATGACGCGACGATAGAGATCGTTCAGATCGGACGTGGCGAAACGGCCGCCTTCGAGCGGGACAAGCGGGCGAAGATCGGGCGGGATCACCGGCAGCACTTCGAGGACCATCCATTCGGGACGGGTCTTCGAGGAGATGAAGCCCTGGACGAGCTTGAGCCGCTTGGCGACTTTCTTGCGGGTCTGCTTGCTCTTGGTGACGCCGAGCGCTTCGGTCAGTTCCTTGGCGGTGGAGGCGAGGTCAATGCCCGAGAGTACGGCACGGACGGCTTCCGCGCCCATTTTGGCGGTGAAGGTGTCGCCGTATTGTTCCTGCGCTTCGCGATATTCGGTTTCGCTCAAGAGCTGGCGGGGCAGCAAGGGGGCCTTGCCCGGATCGACAACGAGGTAATCCTCATAATAGATCACGCGCTCGAGCTGACGGGCGGTCATGTCCATGATCAAGCCAAGGCGGCTGGGCATGCACTTGAAGAACCAGATGTGGGAGACGGGCACGGCCAGTTCGATATGGCCCATGCGCTCGCGGCGCACGCGCGCCAGGGTGACTTCCACGCCGCAACGGTCGCAGATGACGCCCTTGTACTTGATGCGTTTGTACTTTCCGCACGCGCATTCCCAGTCCTTAGTCGGACCGAAGATGCGTTCGCAAAAGAGACCACCCTTCTCGGGCTTGAAGGTACGGTAATTGATCGTTTCGGGATTCTTCACTTCGCCCTTGCTCCAGGAACGGATGATGTCCGGGGAGGCGACGGTAATACCGACTTGATCGAAACCGACCGTGCTGCCAAGGCCGAGCATTTCGCGAGCTGACTCTTTTTGTGTACTCATAGATGCGGGATGTATTGTGCTAATTTGAAAACTGCTGCTTATTGTTTCGCCTCTTCAACAGGAAATCATGAAGGCATGAAAACATGAAAAATTCAGGGGGTTCCCCTTCATGCATTCTTTTTCCTATTTCATGTATTTCATGCCTTCATGTTTTCCTGTTAATTTTTGTCGCGCTAAGGATCAGGCGGCTTCGAGGACGCCCTTGCCCTTGGCGTTTTCGGGTTCCATTTCGGGATGCTGGGCCGTGCGTTGTCCGACTTTGACGTCGAGACCGAGGCTCTGCATTTCCTTGATGAGAACGTTGAACGATTCGGGCGTACCGGCTTCCAGCGAGTTATCTCCTTTGACGATTGACTCGTAGATGCGGGTGCGGCCCGGAACGTCGTCCGACTTGACCGTAAGCAGTTCCTGAAGCGTGTAGGCGGCGCCGTAAGCTTCCATGGCCCAGACTTCCATTTCGCCGAAGCGCTGTCCACCGTACTGCGCCTTGCCGCCCAGCGGTTGCTGGGTGACGAGCGAGTAGGGTCCGACGGCGCGGGCGTGAATCTTGTCCGCGACCAGGTGACCCAGCTTGAGCATGTAGATCTGCCCCACGACGACGCGCTGGTCAAAGCGTTCGCCGGTGCGGCCATCATAGAGATAGCTCTTGCCGTCTTCGTCGAGTTTGGCCTGCTTGAGGTAATCGCGAATCTGCTTTTCCTTGATGCCGTCGAAGACAGGCGTCGCGACCTTGAAGCCGAGGGCCTTGGCGGCGATGCCGAGGTGGGTTTCGAGCACCTGCCCGACGTTCATGCGCGAAGGCACGCCCAGCGGGTTGAGCACGATTTCCACCGGCGTTCCATCGGGCAGGAAGGGCATGTCCTCTTCCGGCACGATCTTCGCGACGACGCCCTTGTTCCCGTGGCGTCCGGCCATTTTGTCGCCGACCGAAAGCTTGCGCTTGCTGGCGACGAAAACTTTGACCTGCTTGACGATGCCGGGATCGATGTCGTCCCCGCTTTCCACGCGGTCCATTTCGACTTCGCGCTCGTTCTTCAACTGTTCGAATTTGCTTTCGAACGAGCTGATGATTTCGCGGATCTTGATGCGGATCGGGCTGGGATCGATTTCGATATGATCGTAAACCGAGGCGAGCTTGCGCAGGAGTGTCTTGGTGATCTTGCGATTGGCCGGGATGATGATTTCACCGGTCTCCGCGTTGACCACGTCGAGCGGGATCTTCTCGTTGAGCAGGATGTTGGAGAGGGCCTGGGTCAGTTCCTCGGTCAACGCGGCTTCGCGTTCGGTGAACTTGTCCGAGATGGCCTTCGACTGGCGCTTCGATTCGGTCGGCGTCAGCTTCTGGCGGGCGGCCTTGGCCGTGCCGGAAGTTACTTTGACGTCCATGACGATGCCGTAGGTGCCGGAGGGGACGGTGAGGGACGAGTCCTTCACGTCCGCCGCCTTTTCACCGAAGATGGCGCGCAGGAGGCGTTCTTCGGGGGCCAGTTCGGTTTCGCTCTTGGGCGTGATCTTGCCGACGAGGATGTCGCCGGGCTTCACTTCCGCGCCGATGCGGACGACGCCGTCCGTGCCGAGATTGCGGAGGGCTTCATCGCCGACATTCGGGATGTCGCGCGTGATTTCTTCCGGCCCGAGCTTGGTGTCGCGGGCGCTGATCTCGAATTCCTCGATGTGAATGGAGGTATAGATGTCCTCCTTCACGATCTTTTCGGAGATGAGGATGGCGTCCTCAAAGTTATAACCGTTCCACGGCATGAACGCGACGAGCACGTTGCGGCCGAGGGCGAGTTCACCCTGATCGGTACAGGGACCGTCGCAAATGACCTGGCCCTTGCTGACCCGCTGGCCCTTTTTGACGAGGGGCTTTTGGTTCATGCAGGTACCGGCGTTGGAACGCATGTACTTGCGCAATTCGTAGACGTAGATGCCTTCTTCGGGATCGTGCTTGAGCTTCTTCTTGCCTTCGGGCATTTCCCCGTCGGAAGTGACCACGATGAAGTTGCCCGTGACCGAGGCGACCTTGCCGGCGCCTTCGGACACGATGACGGCGCGGGAATCGCGGGCGACCTTGCCCTCCATCCCGGTGCCGATCAGCGGCGCTTCCGTCTTGATCAGCGGCACGCCCTGGCGTTGCATGTTCGAGCCCATGAGCGCGCGATTGGCGTCATCGTGTTCGAGGAAGGGAATCAGACTGGCCGCCACAGAGACAAGCTGCTTGAGCGACACGTCCATGTAGCTGACCTTATCGGGTTCGACTTCGAGGAAGTCGCCCTTGTACCGCACCGAGATTTTCGCTTCGGTGAACTTGCCGTGACCGTCGACCGGCGCGCTGGCCTGGGCGACGATGTAGTTTTCTTCCTGGTCGGCGGTGAGGTAATCGACCTGGTCGGAGACCTTGCCGTTGGTGACCTTGCGATAAGGCGTTTCGATGAATCCGAATTCATTGATGCGCGAGAAGCACGACATCGACGAAATCAGACCGATGTTCGGGCCTTCCGGCGTTTCAATCGGACAGATGCGACCGTAGTGGGAGGGATGAACGTCGCGGACTTCGAATCCGGCGCGATCACGCGAGAGACCCCCTGGCCCAAGCGCGGAGAGACGACGCTTGTGCGTCAACTCGGCGAGCGGGTTGGTCTGATCCATGAACTGGGAGAGCTGGCTGCGGCCGAAGAAATCGCGAATGACGGCAGAGAGCGCCTTCGGATTGATCAGCTTTTGCGGCGTCATGCCTTCGGTGTTCACGTCGAACAGAGTCATGCGTTCTTTAACGAGACGTTCCGTGCGGGAGAGACCGGTGCGGCACTGGTTGGCGAGAAGTTCGCCCACCGTACGCACGCGGCGGCTGCCGAGGTGATCGATATCGTCCGTGGACCCCTCACCGCGACGCAAATTGATGACATATTGCGTGGCGCCGACGATGTCTTCGTTGGTGATGACACGGGTTTCGAGATCGACGTGAATCGAGAGCTTCTGGTTGATCTTGTAACGACCGACGCGGCCGATGTCGTAACGCTTCGGATCGAAGAAGAGACGCTTGAGCAGGGCCTTGGCGTTGGTGACGGTTGGCGGATCTCCGGGGCGGAGGCGGCGATAGATGTCCTTGAGCGCCTCTTCGGTGTCGTGGGTGGGATCCTTCTTGAGACACTTGATGATCGTGTCGTCGTCCTTGATGTCGATGACCTTGACCGTCTTGATCTGGAGATCGAGCAGCTGGCGGATGACCGCCTGGGTCAACGGTTCAAAGGCGCGGGCGACCACGACGTCGGCATTCGCGCTGTCGCGAATTTCGGCGATGAGCACCTTGGTGCCGATGGCTTCATCATCGAGATCGGGCTTCAGCTTGAGATCGGCGATGGTGTAGAACAGCTTGATGATTTCCTCGTCGGTCGAATAACCGAGCGCGCGCAGGAACGTGGTGACGAGGAATTTCCGGCGGCGTTTCCTGCGATCCAGATGGACGTAGAGCAAATCGCTGGTGTCGTACATGACTTCGAGCCATGAACCGCGATCGGGGATGATGCGATAGGAATAGAGGATCTTGCCGTTGGCGTGGAGGCTCGATTCAAAACAGATACCAGGAGAGCGGTGGAGCTGGCTGACCACGACGCGTTCGGCGCCGTTGACGATGAAGGTGCCCTGGGGCGCCATGAGGGGCAATTCGCCCATGTAAACGCGCTCTTCCTTGACGTTCTTGTCTTCGCGCAGGCGGAAGGTGACGTAAAGCGGCGCGGCAAAGGTCTGGCTTTCGCGCTGGCATTCGAGCGGGCTGAGCTTGGGCTCGCCGATTTCGTATTCGCCGAACTCGAGCTTGATCTTTTCGTCGTAGCTTTCGATGGGGAACACTTCGGAGAAAACGGCCTGAAGTCCCTCGTTCTTGCGGCGATTGGGAGCGACTTCCTTCTGGAGGAAATCCTTGTAGGAATTGAGCTGAACCTCGATCAGGTTGGGTGTTTCGATGGCCTCAGCCAGGACGCCAAAGTTGATCCGTTGTCCGCTGGAGCGAGCCTCGGCAATGGGGTCGTCTGAGGTGTGAAACTTAATCTGCTCGCCGGTAGTCGTTGCCATGTGGTTCTGCCTTTCCTTGCTGATCAATATGTCAAAATCTGTCGTGTAAGTGGCCCGGGCTGTCTCCAACATCCTTCAG